>Ga0325401_1007534_pt1 | contig 10569 bp, 7 predicted proteins | sample PopdelMetagenome_FD_205666 | JGI IMG/M metagenome (GOLD analysis project Ga0325401, IMG submission 205666) | Populus deltoides microbial communities from Bellville, Georgia, United States - Xylem-PdKOR-R2 | ecosystem: Host-associated > Plants > Phyllosphere > Stem > Wood/Secondary xylem | place...
CTTTGAATTGTGAGATATGCCTGCATTTAAAATGAACATTTACCATAAATTAAAGCTATCTTATATTATCAAATCTGTTATTATAAAACATGCTCTAGTTAAGGAGTTATTAATACTTCAAGTGCAAAATGATGATACAAAACCTTGATAAAAATACACTTTTAAGTACTAATCACTTAATAATATTTAGACAAATAAACAATACCACTTATCTTTATACTAGGTGTAACACCCCACCCCATTAGCAAGATATTGTCCGCTTTGGACCACGACTCTCACGAATTTGTTCTTGACAGCCACGCATGACCCAATAACGCGTCTTACCAGTCAAGGTGAGCATGCTCATCTAAGACCTTCTTCCAAGTTCTCACTCACCGATGTGGGATATTACAATTCACCCCCTTAAGAAGCCCGACGACCCCGTCGGCATCACAGGACAACCAGTGAGTTGGGCTCTAATACCAACTATAACACCCCACCTCACGAACAAGATATTGTTTGCTTTGACCTTAAGAAGCCCGACGACCCCGTCGGCATCACAGGACAACCAGTGAGTTGGGCTCTAATACCAACTATAACACCCCACCTCACGAACAAGATATTGTTTGCTTTGACCCATGCGCTTCATGGATTTGTTTTTGGCAACCATGCATGGTCCCAAAACGTGTCTTACTAGTCAAGGTGAGCATGCTCATGTAAGGCCCTCCCCCAAGTTCTCACCTGTCGATATGGGATATTACACTAGGGGTGATATTGTCCTACTTGTATATAACAAGTCTCTTTATCCAGACTCTAAAAATCAATTTGGGTTCCTAATGACCAAAAATATTTGGTGGCAACTCCAAACCTTTTTAACGATAAAAATGACAAGAATCCCTTATTTTTTCCACTCAACACCAAAATTTTGATATGGATGGATGATCGCCATAAACATGTGACACTAGTGAACAATGCCTTGTAATAAAAAGTGAGTAATGAATTCACTTTCTCTTTTAATTTGTGTTAACCAATTAAACTCGTGATCTAGGTCATAAAATTGAGATAATTCCATAAAAATCATATCAAAATATATTATATAGTTCAATCTCAAATAAAATAAATAGTAAATGATGAAATTAAAAAAATAAATTAAAACAAAAGATTTAATTTAGTGGAAAAGTGTATAACCAGTCCCAGCTACATCACCTCTAAAGAAAAATAGTGGTGATACTTAAATTATTCCACCAATTGTTAAGGAGCCACAAGCCCCTCAGAAGGTATGATTGACACCAGTTCGACCATTTAACCATGATAAAGATGTTGGTTCTTGAGCAATACCAGTATCAAAAGAAAGCCATGTTGGGCCATCTCAATAAAGTTATTTGGAATTGACTTATTGCACTACTTACAAGAAAGTATCACCCATAATCTAAGTATCACCCATAATCTCTCTTGAGATCCCTTTAGATGGTGATTTCTCCCTTGTTACTCAAAGAAAGAGAAGAAGAACACAAGTTCTGTGTAAAACTAAAAAAAAAAATAGCATTAGACCAGCCTATGCTAGAAAAGAATTAAATGAAACAAACCAAACTACTCTAGGTGGGAATTGTAGGGGAGGTAACTAACCTTAAGATAACCCAAAGGAGAGATAAGATTAAGCATGACCATCATCTAAACACCCCCATCTCATTTAAGAGGGGTATAAATACAAAAGAGGAAAAAGAGATGACTTTTTCTCTCCCCCAAAACCGACTGTAATCCAACCTACAACAACCTCTCTGATAAGAACCCTCTGGAATTTTTAAGTGTGAACAGATGAAAAAGTTGAATGGTTTTGTGCAAATGGGTATCTCAGTCAAGATTGACTAGGATGGCCACTTTCAAGGCCTCGCCAAAGCAATACTGACGTCATCATTGTTGAAGACCACCTGAAGTTAGTAGAGGGGGTGTACATATTTTATTTGGATCCAACCTTGTTTAATCTTGAGATTTGTAGCTCTACATTCACTCATTTGAAGGTTCCAACACGATCAGTAAAATCTGAAAATTGAGTAATGGCTGATTAAGGACAAGATGCTGGGGACTTCTATGGAAGAATTGGGATGTAAACATCTAATTTCATGGAAATAGGGTTGTAGAGGGGATGTTCCTTTTCCATTTGCGAAAAACCACATGTCATTTGGTGGCCTAAAACTCTATGGTGAGTTTTTAGAAGATGTTAACCTATTCATCACGAATTGCCAAGGAAGAAGATGGAACAAGGGTTGAACGATGCGTTGTCTTGGTTAAGTCCCTAGAAATTAGAGTTTTTAATTTGGGATCTAAAATATTTTATTTTAGTCCTTGTTCTTCTAATTGCTTTTTATTGCCTCTCAAACTTTTAATTTCATGCAATTTCACTCATGTCGAACTTAATCATCAACCCTAAAGTTTAGCAACCATTTCATCTTGGTTCTTTCTTCTGATTTGTGCATTTGGACTCTTAATTGAGTATTAAACTTTTAATTTTCTTCAATTTGACCCTTGATTTGGTCAATTTCAACCCTTGAAATCTCGAGTCTTTTACAATTTGGTCTTTAGTTTTTAATTTCTTTAATCAAACCCCTAATTGGCTATTAAACTTTAATGTTTTTTACCATTAAGTCTCTGATTTGACCAATTAAACTTTTTGGAGTCCAATTTCAATCCCCAAACTTCAATTTCTTTCAATAAAAACCCAAATTGACTTTAAAAAATTGATTTTCCTTGAAATCATGTCCTCAATAAAATTGATTAAGCCTTCCAAAATCTTCATAAAGTCCTTACTCATCCAAATTATATCTCTTTACCCCAAATCAAGATATTTTCACTTAATGGGTCTTTTATCATTCAGGTTTGGATATCTAATTTTATCAATCTTATACATTATGGTCCTTTAACTTTTCCACTTGTTATTTTGGTCTTTCATCACCAACATGGGCCATCTTTTGGGTTTTCTTCATATGTATCTTTTTGTATTTTTTTATTTTCTATTTTCTTTTCTTTTTTTGAGTTTTATGGGGTCAAAAATAGGTAACAACAACTCCCATTCAATCTAATTAAATTAATAAATTAGTTTCAAGGTAGTAGTGGGTATATACAAGTTTCAAGTTCAAAAATATTTTTACTTGGTGGTATGTTAAGAGTAATATAAAATAGTTTAATAGCTTAAACTTTTAGGTAGAGATTGTTATTTGAGAAACTTGTTTTTTATCTAGGGTTGTCAAGTTATCTTGGTAATAATGTGAGGGTCAACCTATGAGTTACGACTTATTATAAATGTTTCATGAGGTGATTTAAAGGCTCTCTTGATTGAATAACAGGTTATTCTAGATGTAGATGTATTTTCTTTCTTGTTGTTAGCTTGCCAGAACTGCATGGTTTGCTAGATTGTAATTTTGGTTTATATCTTGGACTGTTCAAGAAACGGAACTACTTTATTAGGTTTTAGTGTCTGCAATATCTTATAAAGTTTTACCTCTTTCCTATACAATATGGTAAATCTTGCAGTATTTCTTGTAACAGAGATTTTGAAGTCCGCGTTCTTGGCATTTGAAGTTTCGAACCATGATGATGTTTGATCGATCATGGTGTGGAGAGAGAATTGTCGGAAAGTCTAACTATGCTGTGACTTGCAAGGTTTTTCAGGATTTGATGGACAGGAAGGCTATGTATTAAAGATCTAACATAACATTTTTCTCGTGGTTGGGATTTCATTGGTAGCGTAGACTCTTGTCTTACTAGCTAATGATAATCTCGTCGGTTTATGTTGTTATATATTTGCTTTTAAGATGCCACTATCATGTAATCTGCGTAGCTTCTTTGAATCAATGGCTAAAAATGTTACATTTTTATTATATTTTTCATGTTTGTGAATGTGATTCTGGCCCATACTGAAAATAAGAAAGTGATTGAAAAAACCGGGTGCTTTAGTGACCCATAAATTACCTATCATTTTCTGGGGCCGAAGATGGTATAATCTCAAGGTTTACAGGCATAATAGAATACAACAGTAGTAACAGTGTCAAAAACAAGCACCGTGGAATACATAGATACCAGCATTGGCCCTTCCCAAAAACTGATGCCCTTGCTCATCTTAAACTCAAACAAACACTGAACTAGTCCAAGTCCCATATTACTCAACAAAGCCATAACTAGAGCTGTTTGTTGTCTCCCGGCCATCATATTACTGGCCTTAACTAATGATTTAAACCCACAGCACTCACTCTCCAAAACTGCCAAGACCTTTGCTAAATTTGCTACAACCACAAGATGCGCAAATGCCAGACAGAAGGGTGCTCCTAGAAACCCCAGAATTACCCGTAATCCTAGCATTCTAGAACATATTCCATAAGAAAACAGTGTACCAGGAACTGACACCAAAGTAGCAACAAAAATCACCCAAAGAGCAAGCAGGATAAGTAACTCCCAAAAACAAGTTCGGAGAAGCTTAATCCAAGCTGCCCCGCTTCTCACAAGTAACCGTCTTCCGTTGAGGTTTATTCCATTGTAGCTGTCTGAAACTAGTTGAACAGTAGCGGCTTGTCCAAGGAGCCCGAATGTGATGGAGGAGGGGAAGCAAATGATGATGTGTATTAAGGTTTTGGAGGCCAGTTGAGGGAGAACTCCATAGTGTTCAAGTAGATGATCTGTTATGCTGGTTGTTGAGAATGGTAACTGGGGAGAACTGCGAGTGAGAAAATGGGAGATGAAGAGTGAGATTGGGAGAGGAGAGAAGAGAAAAATAGAGATTGAATGGAAATGAGTAGGATGTAGAAGCATAACTCTAATGGATTCTTTGAAGATATGAAGAGTGTTTATCAGATAAAAAGAGTTAGGCACTTGTGCTGTCCTTCTGGGCATTGTGTTCAGAGGTCCGAGAATGGCTGTAGGTATGTATGTAAATATAATAATTAAGAGGCATGTGAAAGTTTGCTGGTTAATCAACTAAAGAATTTGGTTGCTTCTATGCTAATTTATCATCATTGAAGAGGTTATAATTGTTTCATTGCTTCTATGCCTTTGATTTTATTTTTAAGGTTTTCAATATTTGCTTGCCACACTTGCAAGGCAGCACTGATTTTTCTTCGTTTTTAAACTGTGTCTTCACGGATGGTCCCCTTTATTATTATTATTTTTTAACCCATGATGATGATTGTCACCAAAAGGCAAAACATTAATTGAATTACTTGGGTTGTTTGTGCATCCAATTTATACTTTTCAGATATTTCCAAGTTTCAGAACAGCAAATTAATGGCTATTATTTACCTAATTCACCCCCCCCCCCCCAAAAAAAAAAAAAAAGCAGAGAGCAACGAAGAAATGATTGTTCCATGAGGGTATTCAAGGTTGAATACACATGTATAAATAATGGTTGCCTTGAATGGGATGACATGGTTTTGTGCAACCAAGAAATACGATTGTGCAACAAGGAGTTTTTTCCTGGGCTCATTACATTTCTGCTATAGATGATGGTGTTGGGTTTATTGAAATGCGTATACATGATAGATTTAAAATTTCCGAGAAGTTTCAAGAATCGTATTAAATAAATGTAAAGTTTTTTAGGGTTTATGTAAAAATTATCTGAAGATTAAATGTTCTTTTCAATTTTATATATTTGCTTCAAGGATGAGTTGTCGCAAACCACAAGTTCAAATGTTCAGCCTTTAATAGTAATATACACAAATCACTAGTGAAAAATCTTCTAAACCCTTTTAAAAGAGGGAGATTGTTATAACTTAAAGTGCTAGTTAGCTCTTTTCTTTTATGTTTTAGTTGTTTATATATTATCCTCTTCTCAGCTTAAGAAATAAAAGGCATGACATTTTATTTATAAGGAAACCTGAAAATTTTTATAAATAACAAAATATCAATTCACCCCTTAAATAATATCACATATATTATTTTAGGATAATTTTAAATTTTTATTTAATCAAGTCCCAACTTGATTTTTTCTAAGTCTACAATTGTAATCTCATGTATTAATTATATTATAGTTCTTAATTTCTAAAATTTATTTATAATTAAGTCAAAATTGATTAATCATACATTTTAATTTCTGACCAATGATTCTTGTATGTGTGACCCATTAGGTTCCCTAAAGAGAACCAAATTTGACACAAAAAGAAAATAAAACCAAATTATAAGGGATGAAATTGAAAAACAATTTCAATTAAGAAAATGATAAGAACAACTAAAAATAACAATAAAAGAAATAAGGATCATATCTAATATAAAAATCAAATGGCAAATGATGAAATTAAAAGGGATGACCAAATCTAATTCAATAAAGGATTCAAGACCAAAAACATCACAATTAAAAGAATGAGGACAAAATCTAATATAAAAATCAAATATAAATGGATGAAATTGAAGAGAAAATTAACTCAATAAATGATTAATTAAAGACCAAATACATTGTAATTAAAAGAATGAGGATCAAATCTGATATAAAAATCAAGTGTCAAATGATGAAATTGAAAAATAAAATTAACTCAATAAATTATTCGAGATCAAATATATTACAATAAAAAAAATAAAGACCTAATTTAACATAACAAATAAATAGCCTAACTTTTTTTTGTTTTTTTTTTCAATAGTCAACATGTTTTTTTAGGGGGGAAGAGAGGGAAGAGAGAGGGAGGGAAAAACTTGTGGTCAGAGCTCTGATGCATGCCAGATGCGAACACGCTCCTCACCACTGTGATAGGGGCGGTGAGGCGCATTAAACACTACCCTATAAGACTGTGTTCAGTGTTGTTTCGACGCTGCACGCAACACTTGAATGGCATAAATGACACCCACTTGCTAATGAGTGCCTAGCAGGCACCAACCATGAATTAAAATAATAATTTATATATATTAAAAGATCCAATTACCCCTAAACTCACATGAAAATTATAAAAATAATATTTTTCTAGAAGATTATTTTTTAAGGGCATTTAAGGGATTGAGTTGTACAAAAAAAGATGAAAAACCTGAAAAGCCCCTGAAACCAAGGACTTTTTTTTTCTAAGGGTCATTTAGTAATTACACTATGGAAAAAAATGTGAAAATACTGATTAACTCTCTTCTTTAATGTAATTACTAATAGATCCCATTAAAAAGACCTTCCTACCCCTAAACCTAAGATTACCCACTTTGGGTAAAATCAAACATTCACTGTGCAAATATATCTCTTTTAGTATAGAGTATAATAACATGGAGTATATTTGTTTTGTTAAATCATGCTAGTTCTTAACATTATAGTCATTGATTATTTAAATAAGATTTAGAAAATCTTCTCAAAACTCATTCCATCTTGGCCAAAGATTTCACTATTAATACTATTTGAGAACAAATAAAAATAATAATAATTCTAATTCATTTAAGATGATGAATCATCTCTTAATTACTTAATCAAAGTAACAAAAAGGGCAGGTATTATTGGGTATAGCATGAACTATATGAAGGTACTTGAGTGATCAAGAGATAATTCATCACCCTAGGTGAATTAGAAAAAAAATATTTTATTTTTTCTCAAATAGTATTAATTGAGAAATCCTTTGCTAATATAGAATGAGATTTAAAAAGAGTTTTTAATTTTATTCAAACGATCAATGACTATTATGTAAAGAATAAAAAAGATTTAGCATAACAGACATACTTCATGCTGTAATGTTAAATCGAAGCATTATTGATGAAAGAATATTAATTACACTGAGAAACCGATCACTAAAAGGTTAAGTCAAACCACTAATAACTTTTCTAATATTTTGGGGCTGGATCATGACACGTTATTAGACGATGCACCTGAACTTCAAATATAAATTAATCAATTATTGAGTTGCGAATGAATTAAATTGTTTAATTTATTTAATTATAATTTATATTTATATTTAAGTCACTATATTAGGAACATAATGGGTCACACACATTAAGAACCATTAATCAGAAATTAAATTGGGATGATTTAATTAAGTACGACTTGATTAAAAATATATTTTAAAAATTAAGGACTATAATATAATTAATACAGGGATTATATTTCTAGACCTAGAAAAATCAAGTAAGGACTTGATTAAGTTAATTTTTAAAATTATCCTGAATAAATATATGGATATTATTCAATGGACAAATTGATATTTTGTCAATTTATAGGGTTTTCAGATTTTCTTATAAATAGTAAGCTACACTTTTTATTTTAGTGGTTGTCTGATAAACTGAAAACTACGTAAGTCATGGAATAGAGAGCTAGTACTCTAAGCATAGCAATCTTTCTTTTCTAAATAGGGATTTAAAAGATTTCTCGTTAATGATTCTTATGGATTATCGTTGGTGGCCAGACAATTAGACGGCTTGTGATTTGCGACAACTCAGTCTTTAAAGGATTATTCAAAACTGAATAATATCAGATTTTTAGGTAATAAATCACTAATCAACTTTAGATTTCTCTTCTAAATAGGGATTTAAAAGATTTCTCGTTAATGATTCTTGTGGATTATCGTTGGTGGCCAGACAATTGGACGGCTTGTGATTTGCGACAACCCAGTCTTTAAAGGATTATTCAAAACCGAATAATATCAAATTTTTAGGTAATAAATCACTAATCAACTTTAGATTTGTCTAGCGATATTTTTTAAACTCCCAAATAATTCCCCCATCTTGTCATGCAAGTCATCTACCATTGCAAATATCACCAAGTTAAAACAAATGATACAGTTGATTGGTGAGAAATCAAGCTCCTCAAACAAAGTAAAACTTTTCTGAAGAGAGAAAATTGTGTGGTTTCTCATCTCTTGTTTTCCTAAATGCTTCACCAAGTTTGACAAATAGATTCATGGTATAGTTACCAGAACCCTTTATGTTGTCCTCTAAAGAGGAATTGCTCTCATTGCTTACCATGCGCTATGATTAGTTCCTGGATCAGAGTAATATATGTACCCATGGATAAGTAAAATCACAGAATCTGTTAGAAGGTCTAGAATCTTCAGGTTCTTCTCTAGCGGGCTGTTCTAGAGTGCAACAAATTCAAATTCACAATCAATACAGTAGACATAATTTATACGTTAAACATGTTCAGGGTCAGATCGACATCATGGTGATCAATGTCTCAACACCTTGCTCGTAAGCTTCGGAGTGTCGGCCAGAAACAGATAACAAATGAAGTGCTGATGATATCCAGCCAAAATGGGATAGGAGAAAAAAGAGGAGCAACTACTAGCAAATAATCGTGGAAGGAAGGCCAAAATGTCAGGAATTTGTGAATGGTGACCGAATCAATGGCAATTACCAAACCCCAAGAGAACCCCGCTGTCGCTACCCCTTCTACCGGGGTGTTGAAGATCTCTACAGCGTATTAATGATTAATAATTAACAAAAAATAATAATTAATTAAAAGATCTGGAGCGTTTATATTGTTCATTATTCATTGCGTTGTTTATTGGGAGTGCTTTTTTACACTTTGATATTTTGTAGTTCTCAAATTTTAGGTTTCGGTCATGCATGCAACTTCATTTGTATCAAATTTAGAGGGAATGAGAGAAGAAAATTCAATCTGCCATAAAATAAAAGCATCAATCTTGATGTCATTGAAATCATCTTGAAAAACCATGTGCAATGAAGATAGTTTGATCCTTATATCATACCATAGTTCATACAATATGTTTTAATTTGATTTGATTTGAACTTTTAGACTAATTAGAGTATGTTTTTGGATTGAAAAAATTTATAGAGTTTTCTTTGATGTGTTTTTAATATTTTTAAGGGCAAATAAATTGAAAATTAAGTTTTTAAAATAAAAATCTTGAACTTTGACATGTTGTCTACGCAAGTGAATATCATGTTATCCATATTTAAAAAAAAAAAATCTATGCATGTGATCCTAGCTTTCCAAGACCAGGCATGTCTTGATTTAAAAAAAAAAAAGAAAAGAAAACAGATAAGGCATGTGGGCTTGGTTTTCAATCCCAAGCATGACTAGTTTTAACTTGTATCTTTTGTTACATTTGTAATTTTCTATGTTAAACCTGTCTGACTCTGCGGTGGAATCTATATTTGATCAAATTTTAATTTTTTTTATTAAAATTGAGTGCGGTTTGTACTTTTTGGATCGTTTTGATGTGCTAATGCCAAAAATAATTTTTAAAAAATAAAAAAACATCATTAATATATATTTCGGCATGAAAAGTTATTTGAAATACAACCACTACTACACTACCAAACACACTAATAGAAATGTGACTGCTACTCTATTGTTGTTAAGAGTAGTTATGACTTTATTGACTATTTAATATAAATTGATATCTTTTGAGAATTGGTTGGAAAGTGCTATTACCTACTAATAGGTTTTTGGTTCACATGATCTATGTACAATGCTAGTCAAAAAGCATTCGTAATTGGCTCTCTTGGCTCTTCCTCAATTTTATTTTTTATTTAATGGATATATTTTTTATATTCTAAAATACTTTATTTTCCAAATAAAATAACTAAAATGATATTTTAAAAATCAAATGATTATATAATACTTTTCATATACAATTATGGCATTTTACAATAATGTTAGCAATTATTTATGAATAATTATATAGAAAC
>Ga0325401_1007539_pt1 | contig 10566 bp, 2 predicted proteins | sample PopdelMetagenome_FD_205666 | JGI IMG/M metagenome (GOLD analysis project Ga0325401, IMG submission 205666) | Populus deltoides microbial communities from Bellville, Georgia, United States - Xylem-PdKOR-R2 | ecosystem: Host-associated > Plants > Phyllosphere > Stem > Wood/Secondary xylem | place...
CATCAACACATTTGCCCCTTTTACACCGACAACAACAGTCTATCAAGGCAGATTAATTCACTAGTCCAGCGGCAGCAGCCTTTGCCACACCAGCGCCATGTCATCGACAAGTCAGTAGCCATCACCACGTAAGTTGTCTCTGCCACGTCAGCTGAATTAAATTCCAGCATATTCCTATTAGAATTTGGACTGCAACCTTCTTTAACCAATGAATATCATAATGCCTGATATGTTTTTTTTGCACTTGTTAACCATAATTAAGATTGATATTATTTTGTGGTGCTTGCACATAAATATACAGCTCATCATGCAACTTGAGCTACTTTAATTTTTGACTTATTTATTCATTTACATTCAACATCGAACACCCAGTACTCTTAATTGATTGCTGAACATGGCTAAATTTGTGGAGGAAATTGGAACATGGTGTTGAACTAATTGCGTGTATTTAGACGACTTACTTGTATATTATTTTCCTAGTTTAATTTTATATTTTGTTTTAATTACAAGTATCATTTGTGATCTCAATCATAGTCTTAGGATTAATCATGTATGTATTTACAGAGTAGTTGTCTAGTAAACAATTTAGAACTCATAACTATTATGGACTCGATCTCTAATAATATTTTAAGGGATATTCAAGAGCATTACAATTGATTCGAGCTAATATGAACAAAATGTCCACTCAGATGAAACCTTATAAATAAGACCGTCTAGTGAAAGTGAGCATTCTAATAACAATCGTAAGAATCATAAAAAATCAATGCCTCGTTGGAATCGCCAACATAATCACTACTAAGGTCACAATGACTTTGATGAGCCTAACGGTAGAGAACATTTCAACAATTACTACCAGAGATAAATTCATCCTAGGAACCAGCAATACAACCACAATCAGGGTCATTATGACTACAATAACCGTAATGATCGAGTCATGAGACGTATCAAGGTAGAAACATTGACTTTAAGGGTCAACTTGACTTTTGAATCTTTGATAGATAGATTCGTGACATGAATCAATTCTTTGACTGGTGTACGCTTCTAAGAATAGGAGGTGAGGTGTGTTAAAAAAATACCCTAATGGTATTGCTCAACTTTATTGAGAAAATGTAGAAGCGTCTTTAACTATAAAAGGTTAATCTCATATTACTGGTTGGGTGGAGAAGAAAACTAAATTGCAAGATAAGTGCTTACCTCATTCTCAGAGAAGAAATCTCTTAAACCAGTAAAATAACTTGAGGCAAGGAACTAAATCTGCTAGTGAATTTGTGGAATAATTTAATGAATATAACATGAGGCATGCAATTAAAAAGGATAAGACAATCGCTCTAAGTAAATTTCAAAAAGGCTTGAAAGACAATCTTATAAGAGAGATTGTACTTAAAGATATGTCAATCTTTGATAAAGCTTAATATCCCATGGCAAAACTACAAGTTGGTCATAAAACATAAGTGGAAAAGACATCAAGAAGCCCGCACCTATGTCTGAACCTGGTAATAGTAATTCTTTATTGGGTGCCCATAACGTAAATACAATCCTACTATTGTCTAGATGTCTAGGAAAGATAATGGTAAAAGTATTTTCCATGAATAACCTAAGATGATCTCAAGAATTCAATGTTTCAGGTGTCAGGGTTCAATGTTTCAGGTGTCAGGGTTTGGTCATGTTTACTCTAATTATCTTAATAAAGCTTTTGTCATTAGAGATCAAGCGAGCAAGAATCCAATCACAATAATTTTCAAGGTCTAAAACATGAGAAAAACGAGTCTATCCTGCTTGGATACGTTAGCTATGTATCCGCTAAGAATTTTTACTGCGGTAGGTAATCGTTCACAATTGTTGGAGAAGATGAATTTTGGTCAGCAATATGCACAACGCAACGAAACTTCACACTGCGAGGCAGTGAAGAGGTGTACGTGGGGGTAATCGGAGATTGTAGATGGTTTTCAATCAATGGCTATTACAGTAAAGCATTAGCAAGCACTCCCAAAAAGAATTATGCAATTTACTGCTACGTCTTTGAGAAGACATAACCTCTTAAAACATTGAACCGAAAGTATAAGGTTCATATTGAAAAAATATAAATGATAAGGACCGAAGTGATACTTTACCTTTAAAAAACAGTACGTGGCAACTGGCAAAACTCGTTTTGATTATCTTTTTTGTTTTTCTCAAGGATTCAACTCATTAGTTCATCTGACTCAGACCCTATTTAAAAGGATTTTTATTTTATAAAATAAAACAAGCAGGAACAGCACAGATTATCTGACCCAAAAGACAAAAGAGGATTCGGGAAACTAAGACCTAAAGTTGAAGATGACAGTAACTAGTCTCTTACCTCAATGCAAGGGAAGTTGAAGATGACAGTAACTAAGACCGTGTTTGGGAAGCTATTTTTTTCATGCTTTTCCTGATCCACAATTCTTCTTTTATTATCTTCTTCCACTTTTCTTGCCATTGAAAAATCCATTGACCATTTTAACCTTTGCAATTTAAACACTTCATCGTGTGCTTGGAGAAATAAATATTTTGTAACAAGGAGAGTTTTCAATTACGGATCTTTATGCATGATTGATGCCAACAAGAAACATGTTTTTTATGTTTTAATAATTACACGCTTCTTATTTAATTTAAAGCTATGAATTTATTACTCTTTTCTTTTTAATTATTTTATTTTTAAAAACAGTTTTAACTAAATATTTTTAAACTATTTATTATTTAATAACTATTTAACAGAAATTTTAAATAAACAATTATAAAATTCAACTGACAGTAACTAAAAATAATTTTTATTAAATTTTATTCTTTTCAAACTACAACTATAAAAAGCTACATAAATACATTAATTGCTGGTCATAAAACAAGCATATATCTTGCACACGGCGGCGGCGCCACCAATTACAAAAGTAAAAATAAAATTATACCAGCTTTGAAGCGACCTCAAAATGTGTTTTTGATGTGCTCTGGGAAAGAGCTTGTCTTCGACTCTTACAATTATCAGACTTCGTTGGAGACAGACTTTTTAAAAACAATATATGAGTTATTCCATCATTGTATTATTCAATTAACGTGATTATATTATTTTTTTAAAAATCATATAATTTTTTAATATTAATTTAAATAGGTTTGGACAAGATTATAAAAAACTTATGAAATCAATCACTTTTTAACGGGGAATAGTTTTTTAATTTAATTTAAGATATAATTGGAGTGAGATTTTATTTATAAATTTTTCAGATTAACTCTAGTATGCTCGATTGTGTGGTAGCGGTTGTTTTTCAAATAACTTTTCGTGTTAAAATACATGTAAATAATATTTTTTTATTTTTAAAAAATTATTTTTAATATCAACACATTAAAACGGTCCAAAATATAAAAAAACATATTAAATTTTAACAAAAATAAAAATTAAAATTTTTAAAAACAGGGTTTGTACTGCCTTTCCAATCAGTTTCTAAATTAAAACTTGTGGATCTAGATACAGCTGGCGAGGCTTTTAATTCTATGATTTTTTTTTCCTCTCCCTCTTTTTGGTTGCGTGATTCTTGGATTTTAATTATCCAACCCTTGCTTGTGGGATAAATCTATGCACCCACTCTTAATCATTTTTTTTTTTTTAAGACTCGCAGAAATCACAAGAACAGAGTGCATCGACTTCATTTAAAACAGAACACATCGTGATTCATCATGACAGGCTTCTGTTTTTAGTCCAAAGCACATCGGTACTGTAAAATTTAGACCAAGCGAGATCTTTTATTCCTCTCGTCTTTTTTTCTTTTTCCTTGATAACATAGATGTCCGGATAACCATCGAGAAGCAAACCCAATTTCTTGTTTTTTCTCATACCCCAGATGCGTGCAGGATTATACTATAATAAAACATAAAAAGCAAGTCTTTTTTTCTGAATAGTAAAACAGTGTGCAAGATTCAATTACAATTAACTAAACTAGGTACTAGTTGGCATCTAGCTAGCTTTGAAGAAAGGAAACCAAGAAAACTATGAATCCACATGATCAATCCACGAGCTAGCTAGGAATGCTTTTAGACTAAACCCGCAAAGCATCTATATCTTGCACGACTTCAAAAGTCATCAACAAATCTTCGATATTGGACCGTATGTTCATTTATATAGCTTAATCTCACGTATTTAGAGATAGTGCATCGAAGTTTAATATATACTTTTTAAATAAAATTAATTATTCAAATATAAATATGTCATCTTCACAAGAAGTTAAGGAGACAATGAATCGATTTCCATGACATTGGCTGAATGAGTCATCTCTCTTTAATTGCCATCTAAACAAGTTCCTTAAGCAAGAGGTCAGGTTCAATTCATGATGGAATGACGTGTGGAAATTTAGGAATGGAAGAGTGCACTCCAAATTTTTTCCGATGGTAAAGGATATGTTTTTAGTCAGTTTGTAGACTAATTTCTTTCCCAAATGATTTCTTTTAAAATGCACCCTATATATATATATATATATGATAATTTTCCTCTCGTCAAAAAACAAAGAATGGGAAGAAAATAAGAAATATTTTCTATTTTGTTAGGGGATGGAACAAAGTCGAAAATCATTTTAACTATAATCAACTTTATTTAATATATATATATATATCGACGATAGTTTTCTTAGTATTATTTAATATCGACGTCTCATTCAATATTTCTGTTTGCACGCTACATATAATTAAACCCAATATATAGTATTCTATTTATTAATTTAGACGTATTAATTTGATGAATTGAGGAGATCAACATGTGATATTCCGCCATTAATTAACGCGTTGATCAGTTCTGAGAATTCATCGATTAATCAGTTAATTGAAATAATAATTAAGAGAGAACTTAAAAAAATGATAATAACATGTTAAAGAAAGGTTTAATTGTTTTTAATAATTTTCTAATAATATGTTATAAATTCGTTTATGGACGACTACGAAAATCTGGATTTACGTTATTCACATTTTAAAATAGTTCAATAATATTCCGCTGTTTTTTATTATTATTATTAATTATTACCTTTTCTTATCGAATTACTACGACGATTTCCCCCCTTACTTATCCTAAGGTGTGATCATTACATTAATCCAGAAGGAATTATACTATAAAATTAATTGCTTTCCTCATCTATAAGCTTTGATTAATGTAAACAAAACCAAGAACAGTATTGAATGGAATTGTCAAGGAAATTGTATAGAAATTTTAGATATAAATTAAAGGCAGTTTAAAAGCAATACGTACCAACCTAATATTCCAAAACAATCACTTCCACTTAAATGGAGGATTGACCTAAGAGCAATGACTCACTCATATCACTAAAATTTTCTTTTACTCATAAATGAGAACTCTTCCAAGTCTACATGAAACCCTGATCGATCATCTCACCTTAGATTTCTGGAAATTAAAGAGAAGTTTCTTTAGAGTAAAATTGTTGAATTAATCCTGTGACTTCTAGTTATCTTATTTAATAGAAGTTGGAAATATAATTTGTTCATGGACAATCTGTATATAACATATATTAAATCTCAAATTTCTTGATAAGCTCTAGGGATTTATCTTTTTTAATTGTTTTTATTTTAGAATTCTTAGGTTTTTTTTTTCTAGATCGCTGCGCTACCGTACGTGTAAGATTTCTGAGTTTTTTTTAAGTTGATAACACACAAATTAGTATTATTATTTGATTAAAAGTTAAATAAAATGTATAATTATTATTCTTAAACAAATCTTCTAATGCTCAGATAATTCTTTAATTATAATAAGAATTGATCGATATAAAATATATCGAATTAGAAAAATCAGGTTCTTGTTTTTTCTTAATGTATCAAAATCTCAACGTATCCAATTAACAAATTAATTAATGTATCATTTTAAATATTATTTTTAAGCAATTTTTCTTTATAATTACTAACATGCACTTTCTCTCTCTTTGATTTGTTCTGAACATATATATACACACATTAATAAAAATATTTTAAAAAAAAACGCAACGCAGTCATTTTTTCATTATTTGTCATGATTTCTTTTTTTTAATTACTTCTTTTTAGAAGAATGTGTGCTTGCAAGATTGTTTTAAAGACAATTTTGTTTACCAATGCATAAATTGCCTAAGACCCATGGGAAAAGAAAAAAAACTCTTTGTATAAGAGAAATTAACGTATGCAATCATTAAGATAAAAGGATTTTTTTTTAAAAAAAAAAGAGTAAATAAGAAGAAAGAACATATGAAGTTTCCTCTATGCGACCTCTACTTTTTCTCGGAACGACCTCAACATGCTATAAAGCAGTACAGCCGCCTAAGCCCTCGAGCTCAAATTTCTAGTTTCGTAATTTAATATCTCAAAACACAACAGCACAGGCGCAAGAAATTCTCTATGTCGCCTTTCAATCTGACGGAGACCTCGTCCTTCCACACCCTAGAAATCACTGTGCTATCATGTGAAGACTTGCGTATGAATGGCAGATCGGTGAAGAAGAACAGTTGTGTTGTTGTTCGGACGGACCCTCTAAACTTTCGCGAAACAACAACCGACACCGAAGGAGGAAGCTATCCTTCATGGGACCAAAAACTTACTCTAGATATGTCAATACGAGAAACCTGTATAACCCTACAAGTGCATTGCAGGACTCTTTCTGTGGATAGAATTATTGGTTCAGCAAGAATGCCTGTGAGTGATTTCATGGGAGGGTATTTCCCAGAGGGTTATTTGAGCTTTTTGAGTTATAGATTGAAGGATCCAAAAGGATTTGAGAACGGGATTATTAATGTTTCGGTGAGACTAAGAGCGCCGGAATATTTGGCCAGGAAGAAGAAGGTCATCTTGCCCGAAGACAAATGTTCAACATCACGACCCGCGTTGGCATTGCCGGCAATGGATGGAAAGAATTATGACGGGGTTGACTGGTATTCCTGCTCGAAATACTAAATTTACGTACGTAATTGTGATGGAGGTTATTATTAATTAATTAGTAACTGTTTTCTTATAATTAAGTTGGTTGTTAATTAGTTTCAATTAATTATTTTGCGTGCGTGTCTAAGAAATTTGTATGATATTTATTTTCATAAACAAGAGTCTGTCTTGATCTACGGGTATCAGAACGCTGTTGTTATTATTATTAATATGGAAAAACTATACTCTTCTTTTCAATCAGCTCCCAAATCGTTCCTCTCTATCAACATGTTTTTCTTCCTTTTGTTGTTAACTAAATAGGTGGCAAGCAATACCTCTTAGCAGTTCATACCAAACTTTTTCAAACGCTCAAATGATGATAATTTAAGATAATTCAAATTAAATTAATTAAAACATGACCTGAGATATCAGTCCGAAAGATCATAAAAAAAAAAGCAAAAAGAAATTATAATGAATTTCAAAAATGACCATAGTTATATAAAAAAAAAAGATAAAAAAACTCTGAGCCAACTCGGATTAACTTTATTAACCTGCTTTTGAAACAACCACACGAAAAAAATGAAAAAAATAACAAAACTCAAGAGCAAATAATTTAATAAAAATAATAAAATTAAAAAAAAACATAAAAAAACACGTCATAAATGACAAGCCCCTTTGGAAAATTTTAATTTTTAAATTTTTTTTATATATTTTAATATAATTATATTATTATTAAATACATTGGGTTGGGTTTGTGCTGGAACCAGTCAGGTCGGGTTGGGCTGAATGTGGCCCAATAAACCTGACCTCTCTCTTTTTTATTTTTTTATTTGGGATAGACCCGGCCCAACCATGTAGGTTAGGCCTAAATGGGTCTGACTTATACCTTTAACTGTTAGCGAAAGCCAACAATTGCAAGACGTGAATTAATTAACGTCCTGCAAGCAAAACTGTGAGGGAAGACTAGCATGGAGATGGTTGGTGGTCATGCTGGGAGGTCCTGCGTGATGCTGGTAGTGGCAATGATGGCAGAGACACGATAGAGAAAGTGGGAGAAAGCTGACGAGAAGAGAAAACAATGGAAACAAGGGGAATAGTTGGTTTTCTTCAAACTTTGGCTTTTATTGTTTTTCTCCTCATTGCTTGGAATTCATCTCTATTTTTAAGGGGTGGAAGAAGGACATTTTATCTCTTTTATGGACAAATCTTGGCCCTCGATATAAACTGGAAGAATCTCAACTGTTGACTCAAAGTGACCATCATGAACTATCAAATTTGATAGTTGATGGTTGTTTAAGTTAGTTTTTTTGGATCGGCACCATGATTGTTGTGGTGTCAATCGGCAAAAAGGATCATACTAAATTGTAGTCAAATGTCAAACCATTATCTTCATGCAAGTTTTGTCAACATTAATAAAGAGATGAAGCATTAAATGTCGCTGAAATTTAGCCCACCACAAACTCTTTTGAGGCAAAATGAAGAAGAAGATGAACAGTAACCAATACAGAGTTGTTTTGATAAAGTTCAATTTAATCCTTTGATTTGTGATTTCTCTCAATTACACCCCTAGTTGCTTCAAACTTTAGATTTTATCCAATTTTTTGCCCCTGTCCAACTTCAATATCAGCCCCGAATTGTAACGCATTTTCCACATTAGTCCCTGATTTCAGATTTATTCAAATTGACCATTAAATTTTTATTTTTCATCAATTACACCCTTGATTTCAATCAATCAAGCCTTTATAATTCAGCGTGTTTTGCAAATTAGTTCTTAACTGTAAATTTCTTCAATTTAACCTTTAATTGCCCCTAAAATTTTTATTTTCTTACGATTTTACCCCTGATTTAAACCAATTAACTTGATAAAAATTAAAGTTGGTCCTCTAAAATTCCAATCTTTTCAATTAAATCCAAATTGGGCTTCCAAACTTAATTTTTCATCAATTAAGCCCTAAATAAAATTAATTTGACTCATTTAAAGTATAATTAAGTCATTATAGTACCTATTTAAACTATTTAATTGGCCCCAAATTAATTCTTTAACATGATTGGATTCTCAATTCGGCCATGATTAAATCAAATTGGTCTAATAAAAATCTAATTATATCCCCCAGCTTAATTTTTATGCAGATTTATTCAAAAATCATTTGATTTGGTCCTGAATTCGTATTATTTCTCCAGTTTTGATACAAAAATGTGTAATTAGGCTTTTAATTTATCAAAAATTTCAGCTTGATTTTTCTATATATTTGAAATCCTTCCCATCCTGTTTTTTTTTCTAAAATATCAGTTTTTTGCTATTATTATTTATTTTTTTAAAAAATAAAATTTTAAAAAATAATCCAAAAATAAGTTATAATACTTTGACGAGACTTTTGAATTTTGATATAAGTTAGTTTTTAACTTTTGATTCATCCAAGGTTATAAATGTATTTGGTTATGTATGACCAACTTTTGACTTAAATCAAAAGCTTACAAAATCATGTCAAACTTTTTATTTAATAAATTTTTTTTTTTTTTTTACTTTTGATCCATGAATTTTAATTCGTTCGTACTATGTAATCTTAAGAATTTTTTTTGAGCTATTTTTACTAGATATATATACTTTTAATTTAAATATCTCAACTCATTTTCTAAAAATATTTAAGAATAATTACAAAAAATACATTTTAATAAACTAGCTAATGAACCATTCTTTAAAAAATATTTAAGTATAATTATATAAAAAAAATAAATTTAAATCAATACCTAGTGTAAAAATCATTTTTGATAAACTAGTTAATGGACCCTTATTGCGTTGTTAGTAGGATTCAAATTAATCTCGATCTCAGTATAGAAAGGCAACAATATTATTGGTATGTTTTTTAATATCAAGAAACTTGTTAATTAAAGAATGAGATCAGAGTGTTTGTGTTGAATACAATTAATTAAAAAAATACATTAATCTACAAATTTAAATAAAAAATCATGAATGTTATTAATTAAAGGCTAAAGTGAAAAGTTAATTTCTATAGTAAAAAAAAAAGGGATAAAAACAAATGTAAATATTTGCCATGATTGTCCTTTTCTTTTATATATATATTTTTTTTATCTTGGAGATTTAAAATGGTTGTTAAATACAAATGATTTCTTTTATTATAAATGCGTAATACATATAGAATCAATATATCTCAAATTCAAGAAGAAAAAAACAAGGAAAATTATAATAAGAAAAATGGGTGAGTTTTGGATTATAAAATTTCAATTGAAAACTTTTTTTACATGAAAACACGATAAAAATAATTAGAAAACTCTCTCTAAGTCAATTTCTAACCAAGGTTGTCAATTCCGTTCCGTTTCACCCGGAATGTCCGAAACATTTCATACCAATTCAAAAAACAGAACAAATTTCATCTCATTTTAAATCTCGATCCGTTCTGGATTTTTCTGCTAAATTCCACCCTGAACATTCCAGTTTCATTCCACATGTTCCGTTCCGCTCTTGAAAAGCCATTGAATCTTGTTTGATTAATTAAATCACCCGATTAGAAAAGGCTCTTTTTCATTACTATTTTCAATAACAATGATATTAATAATAATATTGAAAATTATTATTACTACTTTCATTAACAATGATATTAATTTTTTAAAATTAGATTTATCACTAATATATATGGTTTATATTCATGTTTTTTTTTT
>Ga0325401_1007546_pt1 | contig 10560 bp, 5 predicted proteins | sample PopdelMetagenome_FD_205666 | JGI IMG/M metagenome (GOLD analysis project Ga0325401, IMG submission 205666) | Populus deltoides microbial communities from Bellville, Georgia, United States - Xylem-PdKOR-R2 | ecosystem: Host-associated > Plants > Phyllosphere > Stem > Wood/Secondary xylem | place...
GAAAAAGATTGATGACATAAGCCAACTTGTACCGACAAGGCATGACATTATTCTCAAAGATCCAGACAAGATAACATCCATTTCCTGCTAAAGCTTTCCAATGCCCGTTTTCAATCAGAAGAGATGGCTTAGCGGAGAGAGAGACAGAGAGAGAGAGAGATAGGTTATTAGGAAATTCTGTTACCTGCGCTAAGTACGGAATGAAATGTCAACAACATTCTTGCAAGCATTATATGTACTCAAAGGAATTTGTCTTCTTTTTAGAAATAATATAATTATGAATTTTGGCATTTGTTTTTATTGTAGTAGTGTTAAAATTATAATTTTTAGTTTTTTTTTTAAGAAAATAAGTTTTTCTTAATTTTTTTTCTCTTTATATTTGATATTTTTATCATTTTACACTTTGTCTATTTATCAACATTATTTTTTCTTATCTTCACTTTTTGTTAATATTCTTTTAGTTTTTCCTCTTTTTTTCTTTACACTTTTTTTTTGGGAAAAAATATTATTTTTTATTTTTTACACTTTGAATATTTATCACTTTGCATTTGGCCTATTTATACCATTCTTTTTGTTTTTATCTTTATTATTTTGTAATTTGTTTTTTAAATTTTTTCTTTACACTTTTTTTTTAAAAAATTATTATATAAAGACTAAAGAAATGGTATTTCACTATAACATTTGCATCATTGTTAAATTCTTCTGTTATGTTAAATTAAAATTAGCTCGAGATCTTATATATTTTTATTAACGCAAATGATCTTTATAATATTTTGTTATATGTAAGCATTTACTTTTTTATTCATGATTATATTTTTTACTCGATGTCAAAAAATATGTTAATAACACATATATATTAATTCTTTTGTGTTAGAAGAAATAATATTTGACCTGCACATTACCATATTTAATAGTTTTATGAACGGAAATTTCTGTCGGTATTTACACTAGCAATCCATCGGTACATATGTTACCGATGGACTCACGAACAGAAATAGTCCATCAAAAAAACTCTTGTCGATAATTTATGGACTGTCAGTAAGTTCATCGATAATAAATATACTGATGGATTTATAGACGAAAAAGGCAAGTAAAAAAAAACTATTCGCTTTATTTCTTTCGGTATCTCCATCAATAAATTTAACATATCACCGACAAAAAAATCGTATGTAATGTTATCGGTGTTTTTATTTGTCCATTAGTAAATATAACATATCACTAATAAAATATCATCTGTAATTTCATCGGTAAGTTAACAATAGTAGTGATATTTGTAGTAATTCTTATCCAATTCTCTTTGGAATATACCGACGGAGTTATTTTGTCGGTTACCCCGTCAATACTATTTTAAAAATATCTTTTATACAAAAAATATTGATCAGAAGTAGAAAAATAATTAAAATCAAATATTTATTACAAATTTAAATTTTTGTACATTCAAATACAATAAATCTAAAATAAAGGCAATGCTAAAAGAGGAGGAGGAGGAGGATGAGGTTTTCATCGTCAGGACCGTGGGACCAATTAAAAGGTCCACATGAACCACTCATATATGATCTCATCTTCATTACTAATCGACAAAGTTCTTTATATTTAGTAGTGAATGCTTCATATTTATCATTAAGATGGGTCATCGGAACTTATACTCGTTGGTCTAACATCACCGCGGACTCCGGAGTTTGAGTGCTCAGAATCGATTGCGAGTATCCATCAATCAAAGTACTACGGGTCATCTGCAAGTTCTTGATCGTAATGCCAGAGAGTTCGTACATCCAATTTCTATTGGGTTCACCGGATGATTTTGCCTCTAATCACAAATCTGAATCGATATCCTGATAGGTCAAAGGATCATCCTTGTATCTCTCCTTCAACTAGCTATTATATATATAAATTCATTAAATTCAAGGAAATAATAACTTAAGATAAAAATGGTTGAAAACCAGTATACCATAAAGTATTGAGCTTGGTTATGCACGAACTATTGCACCCTTTTTTGATGGTCATCACTCTGCATATGTGTTTCAACAAAAAGCTCTATCAGGCTTGACTCATCTCCAAGAACCGTAGCCTGCAAGAAAAAAAAAGTTGTCAGTTAAATATATTTATAAAAAAATAACCAATAAAAAATGGATTTAATAACAACCACTTAACCGCTTCACATGCGAAATGAACAGACTATTGTTATCGATGTGCATGGTAATAGAACCTTGAACACGCCGATTCTGATTTTTCACACCGAACTGTGACCATTGTGTGACACACACAGACATCACGTGATGAATGGATTCCACCCATACAGCCTCTGAGACGTATGATGGTCTAAAATCCATCCACATTGTCATGTCATTCCAGCCTAAAAGCTCTCTTTCTTTCTCATATTTTTTGGTTTTTTTAAGCGCCTCATACAAAAAATCATGCAACCTATATGGTACAAATTAATTATTTGATAGTAAATGAAAAATAAAATTTTATTATTTGAAATAAAAAAATTATCTTGAATTCAATCTTATTTATTTGCAGTGTGATTCTTCCAAACCCTCCTCGCAACATTACTATCATCTCTCTCTCATTCAAACTTTCCCTTGAAGTAAAAATTTATAAAAGAAAATTTTCAATAATTTCAACAAATAGTTCAAATTAACATAAAAAAATATTTAATAACCTTGAATGTTGAAAACCATGCATTGACCTGTGGTTTTCATTCAGGATATTTAGAAACCTGGCTTTATTAAAATAATGAAATTTCCAACGAAGATTTAAAGGCCGATGTTATTATTCTCGCAACCTCAATGTTTGTAAACCTAAAATTGCATTCGTTAAATGAAAGTATTTTTTTCAAAAATTATTAAATATGTCGTTATGATAGCAAAACAAACTTACATTGAAAGATTTTTCTTCCACTAGGTCTCGTACTTGCTAGTGAATAGATTCCGTTGTAAAAGGACCCCCCCTCGACATTGTGGCAACGCAATCGACGAGCTTGCATCGTGAGTCGATGCATGCGCCTCAAGTATCTGTTCTTGGTTGGCACCTAATAATTCATGGTCATCAGCATTGTTGCTAGAAGAATTAGTAGTGTGATCATGTCCTCGCGACATGTAATAGACTTTCCTCTACGCATTTACATAAATTTAAAAAAATTAAACCATTCTTACTTTTTCTTTAAAATTCGATAGCATCTATTTATATGGGAGATTACCTAAAATTTTTAAACTTGCAAATACACAATATAGATGCCACAAACAAGTTCATTTTATTCAATTTATTCTAACAATTCGTATAATTCAATTTCATAGAAATTTTTTATTTTTTACGTGATAATATTTTTAATCATAAATTTACAAAAAGAAAATTCTAAATTTACAAAAATTCAAAATAATAATTAAAATTAATCCTACACAATTAATTGAAATTGAACAACAAAATTGAAAAAGAAAAAAACTAAAATTCAACAAAATAATGCAAAACGTATTACAATAATAATTAAAATTCAACACAATTATTTCTAAGTGATAATATTTTTAATCCTAAATTTATAAAAATTATTCTAAATGAAATAAATACAAAATAATAATTAAAATTAATCATACACATTTAATTGAAATTGAACAAATTTGAAAAACAAATAACTAAAATTCAACAAAATAATGCAAAAATTATTTCAATAACAACTAAAATTCAACACATTTATTAATTCATAAAATTATTAAGAACATAAAACTGAACAAAAATAATAACAAAAAAAAATAATACAAAAAAAAACACAAAAAAGGAGAGAAAAAGGAATGAAAAATACTTACATTAATGTTATGCTTAATTTCGACTGATAATTTAAAAAGAAAAAAGAAAAGAGATTGTTAATAAACCTTAAAAAAATAATATGAAGAGAAATGAAGAAAGACAACAAAACTGAGGATAAGAAGAGAATAAAATGCTTGATTGTGGCTAAGAAGACGAGAGAGAAGAGAAGAAAGAGAGAGAAATGGTGTTGTGAAAGAAGAAAAGGAGAGAAGAAGATGAAGCCATGTCTGTTCTGATTTTGGTCTTTTAATTTAGTTTTTGCCAATGAAATTACTAATGACTTTTCATTTTGTCAGTAAAGTCAAATGGAAATTTGTGACTTTCACGAAAATATTTAGAAAGCTCTTCTAAATATTACCAATGGCTTTTCATTCTACCGGTGATGTTGTTGGGAAAAACTCAACAGTCAAAAAAACATTAATTATCAACGTATTGATAAGTGAATAGTTCTTATAGTCTTTGGAATATACCAACGAACAAATTCTATTGGTATATTCGTATATAATGAACATCGTGAATAGTGCTAGGAAGAAGGGGGAACAAATCCAGTAGTCTTTAGAATATACCGACGGATACATTATGTCGGTATACCTATATGTAATGAACACCGTGAATAGTGTCAGGGAGAAGGGGAACAATTCCCATAGTCTCTAACATATACCAATGGACACATTTCGTCAGTATACCTGTATGTAATGAACACCGTGAACAGTGCCATAGAGAATGGGAACAATTCTCATAGTCTCTAGAATATACTGACAAATACATTTTGTCAGTATTTTCATTGGTGTAAAATAGTGTCTAATGTCAAATTGTATATGTATTCTCTATTTATCCATGTAGCAAATACTTAAACTCACCGATGCACATACATCACAATAACACCAGTTCACTTCACAATAATAACATAAATATTTTCTTGTCATTCAATAATAAATTAATATCATTGTCATTACATTGAAATGAATTTTGTTCATAAATATTACATTATAGTTTATGGCATTACACATTCAGGTTGTGTAAATTAATCAGAAATGTCTTTTTCTTCGTCAATTGACTTGTCCTCGTCTCCATCGCAATATTCTATGTTGATTTCATCATTATCATCTTCATCAACTTATGTATGTCCATTGGAGCTCAAAACATCATTCAACTCCTCAGCGTTAATATCAGCAAAAATATTCTCAACAATGCAAAAATCTAAATTTTCTTGTAAGTCATTAGACGGAGCAACTTGATATGGATCAACTAACATACCAAGCTGAAAGGTTGAAAGACATCATCTTCCATAATTAATTCACTATTTGCATCCTGAACAACCTCAACACGACCCTTGGGTTTGGTTTTCACTACGAATAACCAATCAATTCTTGAATGATCTTTTCTAAAGAAAAAAATATATATGTAATAAATTTACTGGCATTGCTTGGCAAAAACAAAGACATTGCCGACATTACAGAGTCTAGCCTTTGAATTAATTTTGACTAAATCATAATGGGGATCTACTATGATTCCTTTGTTAGTGGTATCATACCAATAGAATTTGAATAAAAATATTTTATCCTGCTCGTTATGATATTGCAATTTAATGACCCCTTCCAACTTCTCATAATAGTCAACTCCAAACTCATTCAAAGTCAATCCCTTAACACAAACTCCATTGTTATATTTCTTTTTACCCTGCTCATATTCTTTAATATGAAACACATGCTCATTGATGAAATACCCGTTGTAACACTTCACATTTCTTTTAAGACTCAAACTTAGTAAAGACAAGGTAACAGTAGCATTCCCTCCCAATTAAAAAACCTGGTATATGAAGTACAACCATTAACAATTAACAAGAAATGTATAATGAAATTAAGTATCCTGAGAGATAAAAACAATTATATAGTATTTACATGTGTTCTGAACCCCATGAAAAATTGTTCATCCTGTAATCAAAAGATTTGAAATTCAATTAGCTGTGAGTTTTAGGACAATAATTATTAACAATATTGCATGCGAAGAATTCAACAATGTATCAGTTTATGATATTATAAGAGATAAATTGTTTGAAAATAACAACATGTTAAGTAGTTTATCGCGGTTAAATTGCACATAATTATATGCTTGTCTGAATTTTATTTTTGACAAATATCTTCCCCACACGGTATTTTTTTGTACGAGTCATCCAGGATGGGAAAATATTGACAAGTTCTCATATGAAGGCACTTCCCTACCATCATCATGTCTTAGAACGCCATTGATTATTATTTTCAATTGAGGCTCAAAATAGTACGAGATAAATATTGAGATCTCTTCAACAATATAGGCCTCGCATATATATTAAAGCCTCAACATGCGCTTGTTTTTTACTTTTCTCTTAAAGTTGAACAAAGACCTGTATGAAATTAAATGAATGTTTTGAAATATACAAAGAAAGACAATAAAATTTTAATTACGATGCATGTGTAATCCTTAACCTCTCGAATGGATACATCTATTTATATTAGACTGGGCCTCCAACTTTTGCCTTAAACGGTAAATGTATAGGTATATGCTCTATTGATTTGAAAAATGATAGAGGGAATATCATCTCAAGTTTGATGATATTCATTTCAAGCCTCTCCATATGTTTTGTTTGCAACTTATTTGAGCATATATCTCTAAAGAAGTGATTGATCTCCATGAGTGTATCTCATATCCTCTTTGAAAATAAATCCTGGTAAGCTAATGGAATGAGTGTTTACATAAACATGTGGCAGTCATAACTCTTCATTCCATACAATCTGCAATCCTTTAAATTCACCTACCTTGATATGTTCGAGGCATGTCTATAGGAAAAACACAAATTTTTAAGCCATTAGTAGACAAGTAACTGTGCATTCTTATTTAAGACAAAACTAACATCGGGTTTTGTGATCCATAACCCAACATAAACCAACTACATATTTCCATGGTGACAAAACAAAGCTATAACCAATATGGTTTCAACGATCCATTTTTCTTTTTGATCTTTTCATCTTTTTTCTCTCTCTTCACTTTGGTTTTCATGTCTGATTTCTTCTCGTATTCCTTATAGTGACAAAATGGTTTGCATTTTTTTCCTCATTTTCAATTGTTGTCTCTTTATTTTCAATCTTTTGAAAAATGAAAAATTCAAATGATTTTTCAAATAATCGTGTGTCAACCCAATGATGGAATTTTTTTTAATTCCACAAAAACCCACATCAAAATCATCAAAACAAACTATTAAGACCAATATTGAATAAAATAAACGTAAACTAACAAAAAAAAAAAACTACAAAAAAAAAAGTGCATTGTATGAATCTATAGTGTAATTGAGTGGAAGAGTACAGTGGAGTGAACAACATTTTACTTAGCTCTTTCAGTGTTTTGTTAATAAGAACCTCACTACTCTTTGTAGACATGCATGGGCACGTAAACCTGTTTTGACCGTGATCTTTTACAGGAAAACATATGTTTTGCCATCCAAAAATCTTACTTGATTATTAAACTAATTATTGGGGGTAATGATATCTTTTTACAAGGTCTAATATTTGAATAAATACTAGATTATTTATTTGTGCTATATTGCAAGTCAAATCAATTTTTTTAAAAAAAATTAAAATATCCAAGTATTTGCTAATATGTTTTCAAGAAGAAAAATATTCAAACTGTGTAGAGATTGTTGCGATGTCACCCGATTAACTTGGCAAATCTAAAGGCAACTTGGACAACGAGAAAAAAAAACATAGTTTGATTAAAAAAAATTAATGACATATTTTTTTAAAAAAATTATATTAAGACAACAACATATTGGATCTGTCTAGCTCATTAGACCATGATAATCTTATAAAAATAAATCAAAAAACATATCGAAGCCCAATTATTAATCAAATCAATGTTGAAGAATGAAATTGAAAAACATCAAGTAAAAAAGGAAAAACAAAACTTGAGTGGACTCGGGTTAACCTATCAAACCTAGATCATGAGACTAATATAACCTAATAGAAAGCAAATCAAAATAAATTATGAAGATTAATTCCTAATCAATTCAACATTCAATGATGAAATTGAAAAAAATCAATTAAAAAAAAGACTTGAGTCAACCGTATTTAACCCACTAAACTCTTGACTTAGGTCATGAAATTAGAATAACTTTATAGCAAACAAACTAAAATGAATTATGAAGTTTAATTTTCAATCAACCCATATGGTTTAAGATGAAATTGAAAAAAAAATTCAATGACAAAAAAGATTAAAAAAAACCGAAGTCAACCAGATTAACTCGCAAAACTCGTGACTCAGGTCATAAGATTGAGATAACCTCATAGAAAACAAATTGAAACAAACTATAAAGCTCAATTCCCAATAAATCTAAAGTTAAAAGATGAAATTGAAAAATAAAATATTGTTCCAATGAACAATATTTTGTGAGAAGCGGAATAATGATCTTCTCTCTTCAATTAATTCTTATTAATAATATATAATTAAAAAATAAAGTAGCTGACGCATGCAACACGTGTGCTAGCATGTGGAAGGTGCCCACCCCTTTAAACAACGTGTGCAACGTTTCTAGGCGATCAAAAACTCCCTTCTTTTATGTCGTTAGAAGTGTCACATCGTCCTTTTCTTTTTAGGGCAACCTGTGTCAGTATTGGCGTGGTGATGTGATGCCAACGATAATTTATTTTTATTTTTATCTCCTCCCATCGGTATTTGCGCTAGCTATGCAAAACTTTAGAGTTGCCTTTTAAGTTATAGAGATTTTAACTTATGTCCTTATTCTTTTAATTTTTGTTCATGTTCTTTTTATAAAATTATGATTTATTTTTAATTTTATCATTCAATCTTAATTTGTAATATATTATTTTTTAACAATTTGGTTCTCATTCATTTTATTTTTTTATGGATCCTTTTGTTAAATTATTTTTTTCTTTTTAATTTCATCCTTGCAATGGTTCTCTAATTTATTCTTTGTTTCAATTTTGTACCTCATTCTTTTATTAAATTAATTTTTCTTTTTAATTTCATTATTTAATAAAAAAAATAGTTTTCCTCAAATTTATTTTTTATTTCCATGTTGATTCTCATTCTTTCAATTGTTATTTTTGTTTTGGATTTTTTTGTATAGTTTTTTTTCCAATCTCATCCTCTAATATTTAATTATTTCAATTTCACCCTTCATTTAAAAGATTTTAGTTTCACCTTTCATTTAAGAGATTTTAGTGGTCCTCTAATTTATTTCATTTTTTCCGGATTGAATTTCATAGTTTTTTCTGGTGATATATTTTTAGTCTAATAACCTAAGTTACAGGTTTGTAAAGTTAATATAAATTGAGATTGTTTTTCTTTACTTATTTTCTTATTTGATTTCATCATTTAATATTGATTTTTTTTTAAATAAGCTTTTTGATCCTATATACCATAAATTTCACAGATTAACTCAAGTTAAATTAATCATTTTTATAAGGTTGCTTTTAAGAAAAATAATCTTGATATTTTTCAAAGATCATTTTTTAAGAAAATAATAATAATTATTCAACTCCACAAGCGTACCCGGGTACATGTCTAGTTTGGCAATTAAACATGCTAATGACGGTTTTGTACAAATATGATGCAACCTTCCAACAACTATGGTTAATTGGCAAACCTCTCACTTCCAGGTTCTCTGGATACAGATATCAATCACCCGTAATGTATTCAGCCCTTCTATTTGATTTTATTCCTTCAAAGAGAACCTCAATTTTGATGGTAATTGTTATGAATGAAGCAGTCGAAGTCAGAATCACTCTGAAAATATGATAGAAGGAGAAAAGAATAAAAAGGAGGAATGCTTCTCACTAGCAGGGAGCCCTTCAATGAATTAGAAATTGTGCAATTTGATGCACTGCATCATTAGACTACTATGATTTTGCTGCTTTTCCTTCTTCTGCAGCTGAATGTTTGAGCTGGAAAATACCACCAAGTCCTCGTCCCTTGGCAAGCTGCTCAATTTCTTGTAGTTTGTGCTTTAAAAGTTCCACTTCTTTTGCCAAGTCTTCATCTCTTTGCTTCATTGCCTAAAACAAAGTGAATAACAGTGTCCATGAATTGGGAATACTGGAAATAAATGCCAATTATCAATTTGATAACATGCTATGAGACGAGGCTGCAATAAAGTATTAGTTATTTGATGGTACATTTCTGCTGTCCAAACCTTATCATTAAACATGACAATGTCATAAAGAAAACAGGAAAAAGAAAAAGAAAACACTATAAAGCCATCAAGAGGCCCTCAATTTTCATCGAAGTAAACACGAGATGGGAGGTGCCAATGAAGAGTCAGCTTCAATTTATTGTTATCAACAACAGACATGCATCGAAATATGAAGGGTTTATCATTTAAGGCCGCTACAAATTTCTTAAAACAGATCAAGAAGAGACATCAGTTTGAGAACTTGAAAGTGTGGTGATGTATATTACGATCTGGAATTTTCAATCATCATGTCTTCTCTTTAGTAGGAAATAAAATTGCATTAGAAAATGACCAATACTGAAAGTAGGGAGGAACATAGGGATTGATTCTGCTAGAAAAGTAGTGACATGTTTCTATTTTTGATTATTCAAACACTATCATTTCACAATATTGCAATTTCCTTCTTTGATTGTACAAAAGATCAGTTCAGCTATTCTCTAGAAAGTGGTCCCTGGGGGGGGGGGGGGGGGGGGGCCGCCGCGCGCGGGGGGGGGGGGGGGGGCGGGGGGGGGCGCGGCGGGGCGGGGGGGGGAGGG
>Ga0325401_1007551_pt1 | contig 10556 bp, 12 predicted proteins | sample PopdelMetagenome_FD_205666 | JGI IMG/M metagenome (GOLD analysis project Ga0325401, IMG submission 205666) | Populus deltoides microbial communities from Bellville, Georgia, United States - Xylem-PdKOR-R2 | ecosystem: Host-associated > Plants > Phyllosphere > Stem > Wood/Secondary xylem | place...
GATGTAAAAAGCACAGACCACACTATCAAATCACTGCACAGAAGAAATTAAGGATTGAAAGCAAGAAACGCCCATGGCTCCAAGCGAAAGGTGTAGATGGACATTTTGGTAAATGGGCTGTGACAGAGACAGTGAGATGAAGCAGAATCAAGACAAGATGCCACCTTTGTCTCTTTAACAGTTGTAGATGAGCAGTGGGAGGGGAAAGAAAAGGTTATGGTAAAGCTTGAGGTTGTAATGAAGAGACAACGATGGAAGAAGAGACAAAACCCAGGCCACCGATTCTGGACCAGACGCAGCCAGCCAGCCATGCCTTGATCGTTTTTGTCCTTATCTTGATAAAACGAAAGGAAAGGAACATCCTGTGATTGTTTGCTATAGATGGTTTTATTCGTGTCTTGTACCACAAAAATATATATAATTAATAAGAATAAATATGTACTTAGTCAGAGATGAGATAAATAAATAAAAACAAATCTGTTTTTTTAGACTGTTTAAAATAGAAGCAGTTGTCACTTTATAAATAAACATTTTAATCCTTTTTTAACAAAAAAAAGATTTTTTTAATTAAAATAGAAATTTCTCCATCAAATTTTATTATTATACATACCAATTATGCTAGTGTTTTACATAATTCTATTTCATTTTTTTTATATTATTGATTATATTAAAATGATATGCCTATAAATATTGTCATCCTATTTATTTCTTTTGTGTTGAAACTTAAGAATTACTTTTATAAAAAAAAAAAAAAACATGTTCATATGCTGTATAAGTTTAAGAAGTCGTAAATTATTTAATATAAATTAAATGTATTTGTTTAAATAATCAGTACAGTTCTTGCTGGTCATGTCATATATCAAAATTAATAATAATAAAATTTAACCAAATACTAATTAATTATTTAATAATCAAAATACTGTTTTTATATCACAACTCACCTTAATATAAAAATGAAATCGTCACATAATAAAAGCTTATTTGTTTTTGTATTTCAAAAATATTTTTGAAAAAAATTGATTTTTTTAATTTTTTTAACTTAAAATTAATATTTTTTAGTATTTTTAAATCGTTTTGATGTATTAATGTTAAAAATATTATTTTAAAATATATTATTTTAATATATTTTTAAATAAAAAATACTTTTAAAAACAGTTATTATCATAATGTTAACATAACATATAACATAACAACTCCGAACACGTCACGGTAAGTTGATGCTACTGCTGATTTTTTTGAATTTTCTGATTTTTTATATTTTTAAATTATTTTTATATGTTAATATTAAAAATAATTTTTTAATATATATATATATATATATATATATATATATATATATTATGTTTGATATTGTGTTTAATATTATGACGATGATTGTTTTTTATAAATTAAACACAATATCAAACAATGGCTTTACCGATAATAATTGAATGACTGAGTCACGACATTGAACTCCCACTCGTACTGCGGAAAAAGAACTGTCCTTCGAAGTATCACGAGTCCACAAGCCATGCAAAAGGCCAAAACGGTGTTTGTGTCGCGGCAGGAAGCTGCATGCTCCTCGATAACACGGAACCATGTCAGCAACCATTTCATTGAGTTCCGCCTTCGGAAATAACATGAATGGTAGCATAGATCACTAGGATGTGCAAAATACTAGTTCTTCTTTTGAAATTCAAATTCTTAAGAAATTTATGAGCAGTGGTATTGTCCTCTACTCTGTTCAAATTGTATGGACTCTCTTTTGGAATGTAAGAGTGAAATACTAATTAATGGCTGCAAAACTAAATTAAAAGATCAGCTCACTGCTTCAGCCTCTGTCATTAGTAATTTACATAAAATAATTTAGTCAGGCCATCTAAAGTCTCATGGAGAGAGTCTTGGGTGCAAAATAAAATAAAATAAAATCTGTACTAGTTAGAGTGATACACAACAGATTGAGCAAATTAGACGCTTCTTGCTTTCAGTGCCTCACCTATCCCTCTGTCCAAGTTTTGAGCAAAGATCAGCGAGGAAGGAGAAGAGAGCACCCATGAAGCACATTAACCATGACAATACGAACAATGCCCAGTCCTGGAGGTTTTTCTTTGGAGAATGCCCCCTGTCTGAGATGAGCAATGCCCTGTATACAGCTTCAGCTAAGGCATACGCTGTAACCGGATCAGATTCTTCTGCGAGAAATCCATATTCTGTGAGGCAAACAATGTCATACACTCCATTAGTCTCTGATATTCCTAGACGCTCGCATAATCTGAGCCTCATGTCGATCCTCTCTTCGGTTGTCAACAAGTCACCATGTGTCAGGATCAAGATAGGATTCTCATCTGCGAGCAAAATGGAGCCAATTAACTTGCGTTATTATGCATGTTAAGCATTCCCGTATGAAGTTGTTTGTTCTTGCTTAATCGTACTGTCACAAAAGGCTCAGAATTTATATTTAATTTCACGCACACCCAAATGAGCCTACTTCTGTGTCTGTGGCAATGCTTTATTTTGAGCAGCATGGTTATGTTTAAGTATGATTGAAAATTCACTCAAACAGTAACGGAATAAGAAATAAATGCAGCAGAGAGTATTAAAGCTATGGTGCAAGCAGGTAGGGGCAAGGCAAACTGCAGAATGAATTCAAACTCTTCTGAGTCAAGACCAGTAAAAAAAGAAGAAAAAACTGATTAAAACATGTTTGACAATCCACACCATGTACTCAAATAGATAGGTAATTAAATGTACTGAAATTGAAAGAAAAAACTAAGTTCTCTTTCTGCTATGATGTAAATTTCAAGCCCATCATCAGCTGCTGCAGTCGAAGCTTAGTGCAGATCAATAATTACAATAGCTCTAGGAAGTACAGTAGCGTAAAGTGCACGTACAAAAAAGCTTTGATATGATGTTTGATGCTTCACGAGTCTATGTGTATTGGTCCATTTATTATAATGACAGGAATTAAAAAAAAACAGTTAGTGTTGTCCGAGCTGTCATGGCTGAATGTCAAAATGATAGCACCTTAAACGAAGAATTGATGGTAAAGACTAAAGCTTACTGCATTTTCTCAAAGCAGGGGAGTGGAAGAGTTCTCTCGTGGCTTCTAATGGCTTCGAATCACTAGCTTTTGAGGCTTTATGGACCTCTGCTACGTTAACCACCACCATTGGAATATTTACTGTCCTTTGTACAAACTTTGAAGATGACCTCAAACCAACAGTTTCTGTGTCGGCTTCCAGCAATACATCATCACCTGATCTCAGGCACAGCTGGTTATGGTGAATCCCATCACTCATCCAACTTGACAATTCCTCAAGAGCATCACCAATTTTAGCATAATTAAACCCCCTAGAATCGTACACACAAAACCCACCTTGCATTGATCTCATTACATTGTGCTCTTCCATGTACATGGTGGTGTATTTGGTAGCACCGCCTACAAATACAAAATCAAATTAATAATTGTGCTGCCAGAAATGTTTCATACTCCACAGTTTTGCAACTCTTTGGAGTATAAATGCAAACTCATGGCTGTGCTATGCTCTGCACAATAAACTTACCAGATGAAGTTCGAGCAAAAGGTATGAGTCCAGACCGACCAAAAACACTGTACATAAGGTTCACAAGTGAGCTCTTGCCAGAGCCAGAGAAACCCACCAAGAGAATAGTGATTACTGGTGGAATGTCCATCTCTTCCTTCTTGAGACCTCCTGTGGGCACCCAGAAATCACCTGAACGATACATTTGTAGCTTGTATCTGAGCTCATTGAGTCCTTCATGAGCAATCAAAGCCAGTCTCTCCAACTCTTTCAGAACTCTGAGTCTTGGTGTAAGGCTTGCGATGTGAGGGAGGTCAAGCTTAAGCCTAACACATTCATCGAACTTTGCTGCCGATCTCCACCAACAGTAGCCCAGTCTTGACAATTGGCACTCATCTTCATCATTGGAAGAGAGCTGACTCTTCATGTCTTTGGGACTCAACTTCAGCAAAAAAGGTGGCAGTAATTTTATTTTATTTTGGACTTTTGAAATTGAACAGTTTGATCTTTCTACCATGAAGGCTCTATTGCAAAAGAGAGATACGAATCAAAGGGACAAGGGAATTTTCTACCACAAGGCTTTGTTTGTCCAAATGAGTACTATTTTGCTCACGGGTTTTCCACTAGTTGGCTGTTGCGAAGGGCTATTTCCAGACTTTCTGGCACTTGTGGTGGAGCAGCTTGAGAAATGGCATCCCACATTACCGAAATACCCACGTTCCTGCCGTTCAATACCATCAGACTTGCTGGATAGGAAGGTATTTTAGTCCCAACGACCCCGTAAGGGTAGGGAATGGGCAGCGTACTGCTACAGCGCTACGTCTAGATAAAAATTTGGACGTTATATACATAGCAGACGGTCACAGGATGGACGTTCCTTCTCTTGTCCAATCAATCATGTCGCTTTCAGCTTAACACGTGGCTTGTAATCCATATTCAACCAAAGCTCTTCCTGCACATTTATTGGTTTCGCACATGCCTTTGCCATTTTAGATTCTTGCAAGGATTCTGTCAATAATTAAGCAGCCATGCGGATTAGGCTAATTTCGAAAAATGTACTTCCTGGTTCTCTCAAATGCGCTTGTGTGCCTATGTTAAACACATGCCTACTGGTGTGTGTTAAAATGACCAAAAGCACAAGCAAAATGAGCACAGTGCGCAAGGATCTTTCTTCAGAGAAAAGAAAACCATGCAGAAGGATAAATCAAGTTTTGCCGCGAATCAGAATGCAATAATGGTAAATTTTATATCATAAATTCTTGTTTTTGTTTCACGGACAACAAAAATTGCCCCCTCAAAACTGAAAATTGAAACATTTTCTAATAGAAAGGCAATCCTTGGATTCCAAACTGTTCTGAGAAGACCTTAAGAAGAAGAACATATAGCAACGCGTATCCTTCCAATCATCGCTCTAACTTGTAAACCCGACAGACGGATGCAAGCTGTGATGAGCAGCTTCATCCAAGGCATGACAAAATAATGCCCAGCAAAATAAAAATGAGAAAAAGTACAAAAAAGACTCAAAACTTTCTGTAGATTCCACCAGCAATGGCAATTCTTGACTCTTCACAAACATCATCTCAGTAACAGAGCATCTTTTGAGCCGCATAGCCAGAGAACGATCCTATGGCATGTGACTTCCCTATCCAAAAATAACAATCATTGATTTAACCTGGACACTCAGCTTCATTCCACCATGAACTTTAGGTGCTGCAAATGTCTGGCACAGAAAAGGTGACAGTACAAATTAACCTTTGCCATAAATTAGTGTGTATAAAAAAGTGATTAAGGAAATAATCCTAAGACTACAATAAAATTGGAAGAACACGGTAAAGTTACAATAAATTGTAGAGCTTTATAAAATGATAATTTACTCTCTATGATGATGTTTTACGAAATATAGAGAAGCAATCAACTGCAAATATCAAGACTATCTATAGATTTTTCAAAATTTCAATCGGATATCAAAACAGGTAGGTAGTTTCACATGTGACTTCTATTAGTGCAGTTAACACGGGGTAAAAAGTTGAAGGCAACCCCCCGCATGTGTAGAAACTAAACAAATGAGAGCACAAGACAGGTAAATTCAGAACTAATATCCACAAACTTACACATTCCCAGCCAACTAATTGGGAAGTGCCAGGCCTCGATCTTTGCAAGAATATCAATAGAAAAACAAGCACAAACAAGCAATCCCTATTAAACAGGAATTGCTCAGCCTCGGTGTGAAATGTTAACTGTCCAGGCGGTGCCTTTGTCATATATTTAGTCACTTGTAAAGAGAAATTGTACCTAGAACTTACAAACTCGGTGAGAGAAGGTGCATACCTTAAGTGAATTTAAATCCATTAGAGGAAACAGGAACATCGGTCCCACCAAACTGAAATCCAGATTGGGAAGCATCACCTGGAGGAAATGCCTCAAAGTCATCACCGTCTTCCACCCAATATGTCTCAAGAATCTTCACTGCTTTCTCATATATTTCATTGTTGTCATGACTCTGAAGGTTCTCAATCTTTTCTAAACCCTCAACATCTTCAATCATTTGGGTATACAGATTTGCATTTCCTGTGTTGCCCAAATTCTTTTTAGCTTCCCCAACCTTTAGAATGTTCTCTAGCCCTTCTAAGCAAACCGTGACAATTCTTGGGTCAGGACAAATCAAAAGATCACATAATGGCTTGATGCACCCCTGGTCCACCAGAAACCTACAATGCGCAAATAGAATTGAATCTTTTAACTTACACATAAATCAAATTAACCAATTAATGGAGAAGAATGTCATGAAAGAAAAAAAGATACTTGATTTGTTCATGGCTTCCACCAGAAGTTGCATTTGAAATTGCCCAAGCAGCCTCTTTCTTGATCTCAAATTCAGCATTTTGAAGTAATTGGACAAGAGGGCCAATAATACCTGCTTCAAGTACAGCCTGCACAATTTGCAAATGCAAGTCTCATGCAATGAACATTACAACAAATAGGCGATAAAAACATCTAATAGAGAGTTGAAGTCTTTTTTTTGGTATATTATGTAGCCATCCTCAAGATATCCTCACTTAAAAACAATCATTGGATGTAAACAAACTGAGGGTACATAAAACAATCATCAACTCAGACTTTTAAAGCAATTGAGACGGGGGACAAATAACTCCATTTTACCAGATGGGCTAGAAAACAACATAATAAATAGCTCCAAAAAACTTTCTGTAAATTCCTGTATCCCTCAAAATATCTAAGCTTTAAATAATCAGAAGATTACAGACATTCTGACAAAATTTAAGGACATACTAATTTTCATCCAAACCAGGGATCCACTGATGATATTTAATGAGTAGTCTTGCTCACCTGTATCTGATTTGCATTTCCAGCTGTGACATTTGAGATTGTCCAGCATGCTTCCTTCTTGATGCTTTTCTTGTAATTATTTGTCAGCAAGTTCAAAATACATGGGAGAGCTTGATGGTTTATCATACACTGAAATCAGGAATGACACAAACCATTACATCATTGCCTCAGAAGCCAACATATTTTCAAGTCATGCAAACATGACCTACATGCAACATATCGGACCACTAAGACAAGCTGTAGATATCATCAGATGATTAATCGAGGTATGCTGAAAATTATAAATGATATCATCTAAGTAATTCTCAAAAAAAAATATTTATTGAGCCCTTTTTCTCCTCTCTGGGATATTTTTGGATAAGTTTATTTGAGTTGTCTCATTTCATAGTGCCATTTGGTAAGCAGGCAGTTGGGGAATGTTACATGCCTTTGAGCTTTTCAAATCTCTAGAATTCCATTTCTGAATGGGTTCCAATTTTTTTTCCTTGGTTAACATGCAAGATCATTAGCTCTGCCAAGACATAAATGCAGACTTCATCTCAACCAAAAACCACTATTCGTTCAAGCAGGTTTCTTTCAGAAAACAGAAACGGATAGTCACTTCCTAAAAAAAATTAAGGCATGTCTGCACACATCTCAAAACAAAAGCGAGACATGAATTCCACAACACCATAAAATAACCTCCTAACAAGAATTAGACTACATACTCGATCAAGAGATTAGAAAATAGATTGATTTCATAATCTTCCCTAGTCATGAGTTTATACTAATTCTTCCACTTCACAGCTAAAATTAAAGTTTGTCTGAAGCATGTCCATATTGTTGGGGAAGGAAACAATCTGATGTTTTGTAAATGTGGAATTTTTTCAAATCTCTCAAGTTGGTCTCCATCCAATTGAGACCTTCACGTACAGGAAGTTTCACTCAGACTCAAGTCAATGGAAAAAAAAATACCTACTCTGTACTGTTTGGAATCTCATCTATTAAATGGCTAGTCAAAAGCTGGAGGGGGGTGGTTGTGGGTGTAGACACCATAGAACCTTTAGACCCATCCTTATCAATGGCCATCAAATATGAATGCATGACAAGTATTGACTTGAAAACTATAAAATGTGACAAGTATTGATTTCAAAACCAGAAAACCATAAGCAACAGCTGAAACAAACCCATTACATGCTATCAGAATTAGTGCAAAACAGCATGCCAGGTTGTAATGATAAGTTGTGAAATTGTATAGAAAATGCCAACTAATCTAGAATATTAAAGCATTAAAGAAAAAAAAGCATGTCCATCTATGTTTTCAACCTGTGCATCTAAAATGAACAATGCAGGCACGTATAAGTATTTCCATCTTCCAAGATCAGTATAAAACTGTCGGAGGAGTATGTGATTGGTTTTAAAATAAACAAAACCATGCCAATTATGAACTCATGACTAAAACCAGGGGAAGAGAAATTAAGCAGTGAGATAAATAAATAGAGGGGGGGGGGTGTTTGGGGTAATTAGAAAAATAAAGGTATAACCAATACCTGAGTCTGCATGTCATCTCCAGTAACAATATTTCCAACTGCACGTAGCGCAGGGATGAGCACTGTTGGAGATGGATGACTGAAAACAGAAAATGTACAGAGCATTTCAACTTTCAGAAGCAAATTCCAGGAAAAAAGAATCATCTGACACATACGAAGACCAAAAACAGTTTAGAACTCACCCTAAAAGTTCAACGAGACGGGGGCAGACCCCAGCCTCAATAACAGCTTGGATTTTCTCATTGGATCCATCTGAGAGATATGACAGTGCCCAGCATGCATCTGTGAGGACTTCGTTGTCATTTGAATGTATAAGACGCTCAAGAGCTGGGAGAGCAGGTTTTGTCTGCTCATTGAATTTCAACAGCACATACACTAGCAGCAATTAACAAATTGGGGAATAGAGTACTGGAACTGCATTTAAACAGTCTATCTTGAAAGTCAAACCTGGTCAAACAAAGGTTGGGGCTTGCCCCTGCAGAAGTTCGATAATGTCCAAGTTGCATTTCTTAACATAGAAAGCTTTGCATGTTCATTGAACTGTGCAAGCAAAGGCATCAAAGCCCCATGACCAAGGACTAGATCACGGCATTTTGGTGAGTCACCAGCAACATTTCCTAATGCCCAAACAGCCTATAATCCCAGCAAAATGTAAGTTTGCCATTATCGAACCAATCAAGAAATAATTACGATGGCCCCTTGACATTACTTGAAAGAAAAATAAATTCCATAAAATAATAATAACATCTACCTGTTCCCTGACATCTTCAGCTGGAGAACTTAAAAGTTTGACAAAAATCGGGATTGCCCCATGGTCAATTACAACCCTAGTGTTTTCTGATGTCCCAGAAGCAATATTCGTGAGCGCCCAAGCCGCCTCGAACTAAAATATAACATTGAAAAAAATACAACACGACAATTAAAAAGAAAAGAAAAAACTAAACCGGCAGGTATAATAGATACAGCAGCAGCTATAATGAAGCCCTCTCCAAAACATAAAGTAACAAAGATCTAGCACGAATCCAAACCTGAAGCTGTGGAAAATCATCCCTTGCAAGAAATTCGATGAAGCGGGGGACAACCCCTGATTGTATAACTTCATTGATGGGAGGACTGCGTTCTATTGAGAGAAGCTTTCGGAAATGAGTAGTTCCCTCAAACTGTATATTCTTGTCATCTGACCAAACACCAGCAATCATTGCTGGAAGAGTGTCTAGCTGCCATCAGATTAATTTAACAAAACCATCAGCTCCATTAAAAAAAAAGATTTTTTATTTAATAATTATCGGTAAAAAATGATGATGAAGGATTGATCCAACAAATTATTAAATCAGGGAACAATTCAACCTAACTATCCACAAAAATTAATGAAAAAAAGGTAAAGTAAAGAAACAAAGAATACCGGCTTATCAGAAGCGGAAATGTTAAGAGAAGAGGTAACTTGTTGCTGTTGCTGCTGCTGTTGCTGGGCCTGAAGTCCCTCGCGTCGCTTCTTAAGCAAGCTTTCTTCTCTCTTATTCTTTCGGATCTCCACCAGGTTGTCTTCCCTTCTTCTCCTCCCTTCATCTGCATCCACCGCCACCTTGTACTTGTTCCTCCTCACCTCCACTCTGGCGTTCGGCCTCAACGACATGTCGTTTTGATTAGCACTGCACTGCACTGTAATGTAGATGTTACAGTGAGGGAAGCGAAGGGAAGGGAAGAAGAGGAGTGGTAAAAGTGAGGAATGTGGAGGGGGGGTTTTGGGATTTCTATTTGAATGGACTTGGAGCCAGAAGGGTGGTGCTATTATAGAGGTTTTTCAACTACCGATGCTTGGGAAACAGGGCTTAGATTTTGTTCTTATTAACGAGACCACCATTGGTTTTTTTCGAATTTGAAGGAGAGGGAGCTCTAACGGACCTCCGCCGCCGTCAATCTTTATTCCTTTTCTGCCGCTGTAGATAATATTATATTTTATTAATTTTGTCTGCGATAAAAATAGTATGTGAAAAGAAAAGGAAATTAAAATAAAATAAAATGGGTGGACAAATTAAATCAGCAGGAGTAATCTATGATATTTCAATAGAGATGGAGAGCTCTATGCATTTAAAGGGAAATTGGATTTTAATTAAGAAAAGGGAAATTAGATTTTAATTAAGGCTCGTTTGTTTGCTGGAAA
>Ga0325401_1007553_pt1 | contig 10556 bp, 5 predicted proteins | sample PopdelMetagenome_FD_205666 | JGI IMG/M metagenome (GOLD analysis project Ga0325401, IMG submission 205666) | Populus deltoides microbial communities from Bellville, Georgia, United States - Xylem-PdKOR-R2 | ecosystem: Host-associated > Plants > Phyllosphere > Stem > Wood/Secondary xylem | place...
GGGAAAATCTTATAGACATGAAAGAAAATTCTTGAGGAAAAGTAAATAATATACTTAGTTAAGGAAATATGCTTATGTGAACATGAAAGGCAATAAAAGGAGTTGGACTTGCAGCAAGAAGAGCTCGCTTAGCAGAAGTGTCATGTAGGTGTCTAACACCCTGTCCTTTTAAATTTAGTACAACTTTAATTATAATTTTGAGAACTTCATATCATGTTGTAATCATGACATTGAATGAGAATGATTGGATTATGTTTCTTGAATGAGAGAATGAATTATATCTTCGAGGCAGGAAATGATATCAAATGAATTATGCCTCATGGTGCGAATGATATCAAATTATATTACCTTCGAGGTGGGATAATAGAATTCCTAGAATGGATTGCCTTCCGGGTAAGATGATAAAATCCCAAGAATGGAGTTTCTTTGGGGTGGGATAATAAGATTCCAAGAATAAATTGCTTTCGAGGTGAGATAATAGGCGGAATATGAGGATTATGGTAAAAATTGCTCTATTGTCTCTTTAATTAATTAATTTTTCGTGTAATGAATGCTAAGAAAATTTATAGTTATGTACAACTGTTCATATAAGAAAATACAATATATGAATATTTCTTACAGGGTACGAAAATATTATTAAGTGAAAACATACCAACGAAAAAGGAAAAATGATATAAAGGGAACATGTTTTGATGACAAGAATATTAATGTGTGATATTTAAATAGACAGCAACAACAAATTCAATAAGTAAGATTTGAATTGACTGTAACAACAAAAGTAATAAGTGAAACTCAAATGGACCACAACAGTGGAGTAAATACATGAAATTAGAATTGACCGCAATGATGGAATTAATTTATGAGATTTGAATTGACCATAATGACATAATTAATAAGTAAAATTCAAATTAATCATAACAATAGGATTAATACGTGGAAATTAAATCGACCATAACGGTGGAATATACATGTAAAATTCTAAAAGGATCATAACAATGGGGTTATTATGTTTTGTAGTCTGAGTTATAAGTATTTTAAATTAAGTGGTGAATATAAATGACAGTATACCTATCATAACTCAATTCTGGGTTATTCCCCCAAAATTCATTTTTTTCAAAAATAAAAATAAAAAATAAAATAAAGGTTGGCAATGCGGAGAAAGCTGATCAAGAAAGACTGCAAAAATAGGCAAAAATCAAAGCTGCAATTTTCGGAGGCCTAATTGTATCCCATTATGCCCAAAAATAGAAAAATACAAATTCAAAGGTCAAATTAAATGATTATTGGATGAATTTGCATAAAAATTAAGTCCAATGACATAATTAAATTTTTAATGGGCCAATTTGATTTAATCATGGGCCAAATTAAATTTTAATTATGTTCAAGAATTAATTTGGGGTCCAATTGAAGGATTTAATTAAGTGCAAGGACTTAATTATACTTTAAGCGGGTCAAATTAATTTGAGGGCTTAATTGGTGAAAAATTAAGTTTGGGAGTCTAATTTGGACTTAATTGAAAAGATTAAAATTTTAAGAGACCAAATTTAATTTTTACCAAATTAATTGATTGATTAGGGGCCAAATTTACACAAAAATTAAGGGACCAATTTTGAAACCCAAAAAATATTTTGCCTATAAATACCAGCCTACAACTCAAAACCTGGAGGGGCAATTTTGCAATAAAAAAGGGGGACAATTTTGAAATTAAAAGGAAGGCAACACAAAAAGAAAACCCTAAACCTAGACCATCTCTTTCAAAAAACCAGAGCCGCCGATCCCCCGGCTGGAAAGTCTTCTCCCCTCAGCCGCGAACCTCCTCACAGACCCAGACACACCTAACCAAAGCCTTTGCGTTTTCCTTCTCTTCCCCCGATCTGCCCTCCATCACTCCTGAGCCGGCCACCCTTGGCCACAAAAGAAAAGCAGCTGCTCACCATTTTCCTAGCAAAAAAAAAAACTCACCCTCCCATTCTCAGCCACCAAGCCGCTGCCCTCTGCCAAACAGACGAAAACCAAGCTCTCTCGCGCTTCCTTGGCCGAGAGCCAGCTCTTTCCCTCATCTTCCCTTCCCCAGCGTCTTCAACCTTCAACGAACGGAGCCCACCACAGGAGCAGCTGATCTCCTTCTCTTTCTCTTAGCCATCAGCAGAACTCACGACTCCCACTCAGCTGCACACAGACCGGCCTCTCCATCAACGCCGGCCTCCACCAAGCCATACAGCAGAACAACCCCATCTCTCCTCAGCCAGCCGGTCTCTCCCGTTTCCTCCACCGGAGCTTCAGCGGCCATAGACCCACCGTCTTCACTGTCGGTCGCAGCGGCGGCCGAACACCAGTAGCAGCGCCGTCCTTCTTCCCTCTCTCGGCCGACCCAGCCACCGCCAGATCTACAACCGGACAGCTCCCTCCCAACCACCAGATCTGCCATCGGCAGAAGAAGCAGCCACCAGAAAGAGGGAGCCGATTACATATCCAAAGTTGAAAAGAACCGACCGGAGGAAACAGATCTAAAAAACAAAACAACTAAAATCAATTGTCTGTGTTGCGTTTTTGGTTGATTTTGCAGGTCACCATCGGCAGAGAAGAGAGGAGGAGAAGAGACTGAGCCAGACCCGTTGTTTCTGGTTGTTTGCGGCCCACGTGCCGCCAGTGGTCCACGCGCCACCACTGTTCTAGCACTGTTGCTGCAATTCCAGAAGTGTCAATGCAATTCCTGGAGTTTTGAGGATTGTTTTGTAAAGTTTGGATTATTTGATGTAATTTTTATTTATTTTTTTGAATATTATAATTTGTATTGTGGATGTAAAAATAAAAGAAAAAAACAAAAAAGAAGAAAAAAACAAAAAAGAAAAACAAAAAGAAAAGAAAAAAATATAGTAAAAAATGTAGATGTGTGTTTGAATATTTTTTTATGGATATATTTTTTTAAGATGAGACTGCAAAGCATAAAGAAGGATTTAATATTTTGATTGAATCACGGGGTAGAAATACAAACTTGTATGGAAGTTGTATTTCTAAAATCCGATGAAAAGACAAAATTTTTAAAACTTCTTTAACACATCACAGCCACGAAACAGCTTACCTCAGGTAGGGTGTGTTAGGGGTGCTAATACCTTCCTTAACCACAACCAGTCCCTTACCCGTGAATCTCTGACAAGACTAGTACATTTGGGTTTCCTAGTAACCCTCAATTAAATACTAGGTGGCAACTCCCAACAAAATCAATCAAACAATAACAGAGAAAAAATCGCCAGGTAGGTCAGGACTAGGAGGATGCCGCACGGATATTTTCGATTTGCAACAATACCAAATATAAATTATTGAAATAAACTGATGAGTATGGAGTTGATGAATAGTACAAGCTATAAATATGAGGTTAAATTAATGCATGTTGGTTACTACAAAGTAAGGCTTCAAGTATTCAAATGAATAATTGAATATTGTTGATTTGAAATATAAATTATGGATATGAAATTTGGGATGGAGGGATTTGAGTATTTATATTGATTAAATGAGCACTTATAACTGTTGAAATGGAATAAGAAATTTATAATTGGAATAAATCACTAGGTGTGAAGATAAAAATGAGTAAATGAACATAATTTATGTAAATATCACGGAAATGCACACGTTCAGCATATAGTTGATATAAAGCCTGTACTATGAGTACCAAAATAAATTAGTGAATATGAATGATGTAGAATACAAGTTTTGAGTACGAAAACGGATCGAATGAACCAATGAATGTGACTAAGGTATGACATTAACAAACAATAGGTTTAATGAATCCAAAAGCAAATTTACACATTAGTTAAGTGTATGCATGAAATTATTGAATCTAGAAATATAAATTAAGCACGAGCCATGAGTATCGATTCAGAGTAATAAGTCCAAACTCATAATAAAACACAAAGATTAGGTATTAAATTGGATAAATAGTATTGGTCACTTTAAGTATGAAGTATGATCATTGGAGTAAATAAATAATTGTGGTAATGTATGTTTCAAATATTAAGAAAAATGTTTTAGACAAATGTGAGAAATTGCTGATTTTAAGTAAGATTCTTAGAATAAAGAATAGTAAGGATATATTATATTGTAATCTAAAAAAGTTAACATTGATACAAGTATCAACGAGACTAACATAGTGAGATAATATTATAAGGTTCACCAGAGGATACTATGGTAGAAAATGAGGAGGAAATCTTATGTAAACAAAATATAATGTGAATACACTCGAAAAAGGATTGCCAATATTTGAGATTGTACATATAGTCGTAGTTGTATTGCAGTAACAATTATGTATATGTATAGTTTTATATTGATGTGTTTATTTATACAACCGAGAAAAAATTATTGAAATAAATGAAAGCATGAATGTTTATTATGTGTGCTATCTATTGTGGATTTTTGCAGGTACATCCTTTTGACACCCCAATAATTATTTATTTAGTTTTTGTATTATAAAAACCTTTGTATAAATTAGATGATGATGTGATGTGGATACAATTTGATTATACCAAAGAGTTGTAAAACTCTTTTGTAAGATGGATAATATGCAATGATAGGGTTACATCATAAATAAAAATGAAAAATGATTTTGAATAAGGAAAAATATTATCCCATTCTTCATGTTCAAGACAATTAGTAAAATAATAATTGTGTAAACGGTTCAGGGTGTTACACTGAAGGTTTACCTAGGTTGATCAAGGTCGGTCCAATAGGTTATCATCTCAATATTAAAGAAAAAGGATGTCATTCTGAAAAATTTGTTAAAGCCAATTCACATTTCTTTTAATCATCCGAGTTTCATTTTGACTCGCCAATTCGACTAGGTACGTTATGAGAACTCCCACATGGTTTGGTCCTTGATTCTATGATAACACTTAAATTGAGTCTTGAATTTTATCCCACCTAAGTTTATGGTTTCTTCTTTAAATTTAGTCTCTAATTCTTTAATAATTCCTTAATGTAGTCTCGAATTGCATCCAACACGAGCCAAATAAAGACCAAATATAGAGATAAAAAGTTAAGGGAAAAGAAAGAGACTTTGAATTTTTACAGAAGGATTTTCATTCTGATACTTAAAGAAAGGCCAGTCACTTCATTAAGAAAGGAAGGAACAAATGATTTGTTGCTGAGTCAGCTCTTACAATTACAAGAAGTCAAGCAAAGGCCAATGACGCTAAGCCGACAAGAAGATAAACTCGATCTGATGCCCTTACCTAACTCTGATCGGAACAACAAACTCATTCCTTTCATAATTTTGCAGTTAACCTGGGTTAACTAGAGTCATTCCAATAAATAATCGGCTTAATGTTACAAAAAAGGTTGTCATCGTGATTTTTTTAAGCCAACCCATATTTTTAATGGCCATCCATGTTGTCTCTGGACCCATCAAACTCATTAGGTTATATCGTAAAAACTTTCATATAGTTTAATTTGAAGCTCGAGTAAGGCAAGCAATCAGGTCGAGAGATTTTGACATTGGCCCGCTATGCTGGGTCTGATGACACTATCAAAGACTCCCACATGGCCTATCATTGCTTAATTTTTTTTCTTCAAAAAAGTTCCTAGAACATCATTTTACATTTCTTTTTAGTTTGATCAGGTTTCAACTGGAATAACTTGGTATGTTATGAGTTTAAGCTTGTTGTTTTACAAAACAAATATTCACAAGAACATTACTAATACCTCAAATATGTACCCGTAGTGATGCACAGGAAAACAAAACTAGTTAATAGAAAAAAAAACTAAAAGGGAGTAGTGATTCATTGTGGATTTGCCCAATGATTCCTTTTTTTTTTGTTCCATGGATTTTTTTCATTTTGGTTCCTCAATTTTGTTTTCTTTTTATTCAGCCTTAAACGTTACATTGGCTTATGATTTGTCTCGGTGATTTATTTTTTATGCAAGCATATGACAATCTCGCATTGTCAAGGAAATGTTCTGCTACTTGGTTTGGATAAACAAAATTAAATTTTATTGATTTAAAAGAATTAGAGCTTTAGGGAACAAATTTGAAGCTTAAATAATTGTTCAATCCCTTTTGTTTGTCTAAAATCACGGACTAATTTGCATGGTTAGGGGAAGAGTTTATGTCTTTATTTTTTTCGCTCACTTAACTTCTTTTTTTTTTTTTTAATTTGAGCCTTTCACTTGCATTTATTTGGATTTGTTTTGGTTACTTATATATTGGGTTCTCGCAATGTCAAGATAAAATTTTGATACTTAATTGATGCTCAGTTTGAAAAAATAAAATAAACTTATATTAAGGTAAAAAAAATCAAAGCTTAAGGGACTAAAATTGAACCTAAAACAAATATGGTGGACTAAGGTAGATAAGTAAGACAACTTTGCTGGCGTGTGGATGCAAGCTGTCGTGTTTTAGTGGTGCATATAGCTTGCTCAAAAGACCAAATGATGACTTCCTTAGTGGCTTTGGAAGTAGTAAGCCAATAATTGTCAAGTTGTGTAGTGCATGTCGTAGGTAGAGTCGCGTGACCATCCTTTTTTTATTTTTTTCCTTCTCCCCTTTTTTCTCTCTCTCAATTTCTCAGGATTTGCACTGATTTGCAAAAAAAAAAAAAAGAAATGTGTCTTGTCATTTTATTTGTGTTTCAAATTTGATTCTTATACTTTTGATTGTTTTTTTTTTGCTTTATGTCATTTTTTTTTTTTAATTTTATCTTTCAACATTGGGTTAGTTAGGGATTGAGCTTTATAATTTTTTTTCTGATGGGATTATCTCGTTCTCATGACCATGGTCACTACTTTGAGAAGTTAACCCGGGTTGAAACTGGTTTTTTTTAATATCATTTTTTGACACTAATTTTTTTTCTTTTTCATCCTTCAACATTGGATTTATTGAAAATTAAGCTTTGTGATTTTCTTTGCTTTCCTTTCTATGAGGTTATTCCGATCTCATAACTTAAGTTGTGAGTTTGACAGAGTAACTGGGGTTGACTTGAGTCTTTTTTTTTAAGCTTCAATATTTGTTTGGTTTCGTCCTTCAATATTTTGTTAGTTTAAGAACTAGTGTTTAAAATTTATGTCATTTTGCCTTCTATTAGGTTTTCTTGTTCACATGATTTGGCTCACAGGGTTTCACGGATTTCCTTGGGTTTATTTGGCTCATTTTTATTTATTGATTTTTTTTGCCCTTTTACATTTAGGAATAGGGCATCATAATATTTTTTTTGTTTGCTTTTTTATGAGGTTATCTTGGTCTCATGACCCACGTCATGAGTTTCCTATGTTAAATCGGGTTGCTTTTATTGTTGTTTTTTTTAATTTTTTAAAAACATTTTGTTATTCAGTGTTGAGTTGTCTGGAAATTAAGCTTTGTAATTTCTTTTCTAAGTAAGCATTCTTTTTAAAATTCAGTCTATTTATTGTTATTGTTTTTTATTATATAATTAAATAAAATAAATTTATTAAACCCATTAAAGACTAAGACAAGAACCATGTATTTTTTGTACTTTTTTAAAAACATGCTATGCCTTTTCTTCATTCTTTCGCGTTAGAAAGAAATATTGCAGCTCGCAAAGTAGAATTGGCCACCTATTTAGTTTCTTCTAAGGCTTGTTTGAGATTGTAGTAGTGGTGATGGTTCAAAGTGTTTTTCGCTTAGAAATACATTAAAATAAAGTTTTTTTTTATTTTTTAAAAATTATTTTTGACATCAGCACATCGAAACGATATGAAAATATAAAAAAAATTTCATTTTAAGCAAAAAAAAATCAAAAGTTTTAGAAACACGGTTTGCACCTCGTTTCCAAACATTCTTTATATCACGTTGCAACCAATAAGTTCTCAAGTTTATTAAAATGAAATTGACCAACAAGAAAAGACCCTTCTAAGAACATCCAATTATTTTGGAATCCAAGGCCCCGTTTGTTTGTTGAAAAGTAGTTTTCTTTTGGAAAGTGAATTCCAGGAAAATGAATTATTTTCTGATGTTTGGTAGTGTAATGAAAAATAAGTTGGAAAACACTTTCAAATGTTTGATTATGTCATGAAAAATGAACTGGAAAATAACTTATTAATGTTTTATTTTTCTCAATTTTATTAAAATAATGAGGAACAAATATTACAAATTAAAAAGTTGAATGAGAATGAAATTAAAAAAAATATATAATTCATAAATTATCTCAAATAAAATAAATAATAATCAAAATAATAGAGATCAAATCTAAAAAAAAATAAAATGAAAGATGAAGAAATTAAAATAATAATAATTAACATTTCATAAATTATTTAAAAAAAAGTAACAATAAAAAGAATTAGGATCAAATTTGATAGATAAAACATTTCAATAAAAAAAATGATAAGGGAAAAGCAAATAACAATTATAAAAATAAGGACCAAAGTTAATATAAAAATTAAATTTTAAGAGATGAAATTGAAAAGTAAATATTCAAAACAAAATATATATAGCAATCAAAAGTTTGAGGACTAAATTTGATATAATCAACAAATAATATGACATTTCTAAATTTTTCACAACTTTCAGAAAGTGTTTTCTGCCCAAATTTTCCAGAAAAACACTTTCCTGGAAACCAAGCCAAATTTTTCTTTGACTGGAAAGTGTTTTCCGTTGACCAACTTTTCTAATGTCAAACAAACACATGAAACTTTGGAAAGTGATTTCCTGGAAAATGAATTCCAGAAAACAAACATAGCCCAGGTTTGACTTTTTTTAGCTTAAAAAAGAAGAAGAAAAAAAATACTACTTATCTAGACATAGTTCATTATAGACAAGAATATAGTTAGACAAGAATATAGTTTTTTTATATTGGCTTAAAAAAACTCTTAGCTAAATGTTTAAAGGTAAAAATAATCTTTTTATTACGATAATTTTGATGTTCTAAAATTGATTGGGGACAAGATGGGTATTTTGTGTTTTAGTTGAACAATAAATTTCTGTAATTGTAATTTTTTTTGCATAGTAAAAAGACCTTGGCGTCCTTGATCTCAAATAATTGAACTGTTAAAGAGTATTTGTGTCATTTTGTTGATTTTTTTTTTTTGTAATTAATGAGTTGGGGTGGGATCATTTAAGTATTCAATAAATGAAAAAAGAATTAAAAAAATACATTGATGTGCTGGGCACGCGTCATCCACGTGCTGTGCAGGTGATTCAAAAGGCACAAAGTATAGTTCCGAGGTTGCTTCTGGTGCGTCTTGACGTGTTTTTCATGAAAAAGCTGCGAGTATATAGATAAGTTTGTCGGTTTGTCGCCGACGATCATTTCATTTTTCTTCTCTTTTCTTTCCTCTCTATTCCTCTATCTTTTCACCTGCCATACAATTTCTTAGATTAGCAATTAAACTTCTCTTGCTTTATTTTAAATAAATTATGACATTTTATTCTTGAGTTAAATAGAATTGATTGATTAAATATAGACGGATGCTCGCTCTTTTTTTTTTCGCGATGTTTCTCTAGCGATCTATACAACTTCTTTTAATGTCGTCATACACTATTTTGTAGTGGGGTTTGGATTGCCTGAACAAGGTCTTTTGGTAGAGGGCATTGTCCACTTTGAAATGATGGTAAGTATCCAACAATCTTTTTTTCAATCTCATTCCATATATGATATTTATGGCTTATTTGTTTTTATTAATTGTTACCAAATATTCTTTGTATGTTTCTTCAATCTCATTCCAGATATGATATTTATGGCTTATTTGTTTTTATTAATTGTTACCAAATATTCTTTGTATGTTTCGTTTGTTATTATTGTTTATGGTTTGAATCAAATAGTTATATTACTCAATTTTATTGGATCCAGTTAAGTTAATGACTCAAGCTTGGATGCAATTAGTTTCTAAATAAATTTGGGATTTAATCACGTCTTTGTATAAAAACTAAGTCAAATGTTTATTTTATATATATATATATATATATATATGAATTTTATTAAAAAACCATGTTAATTTAAAAACTTAAAAGGATGGATGAGATTTTTGAAATTGTATTATATTAGTATTGTTATTAAAACCTTGGTATTATATTAAAAAATAAACTTAAAATATAGGGTAATATTTTTGGAATGGTTTAATATTAATTATTCAACAAACTTTAATTTAATGAAAATTTATAATGTATTTGAAAGTATAGTTGTTGTTGTTTCTTAAAGTGATTTTCATTTAAAAATATATTAAAAAATGTTTTTTTTCAAAATTATTTTTAATATCAACACATCAAAATAATTTGAAAATACAAAAAATATTAATTTAAAATAAAAAAAATTATATTTTTTTAAAAAATCTTTTAAAATATAAAAACAAACATGAATGAGTTTTAATTAACATAATTTGTGAACTTAGTAAATCCCTAAATTTATTTAGCGATAGATTGGATCAAATAATTTCTTTAACGATTGATGGTATTTGGACTAATAATTGAAGACGACAGTACAAGTTTATGCATGGCATATTGCTAAAAAGAATTATGGTATGTCTTTATTTTTAATTTAAAAATATATTAATTTAATTTTTTAAAAATATTTTTAATATTAAAAAAAGCAGGCACTATGTTTCAACGCTGACAA
>Ga0325401_1007556_pt1 | contig 10554 bp, 13 predicted proteins | sample PopdelMetagenome_FD_205666 | JGI IMG/M metagenome (GOLD analysis project Ga0325401, IMG submission 205666) | Populus deltoides microbial communities from Bellville, Georgia, United States - Xylem-PdKOR-R2 | ecosystem: Host-associated > Plants > Phyllosphere > Stem > Wood/Secondary xylem | place...
AACAAATTCACCACACAGCGGCCAACTTCAATTCGCAAAATGCAAAGCAAGAAAAAGACTGAGGCCTCATTGGCACAAGACAATACCATGCATTCATTCAAACAAATGTGATCGAAGCTTGTTTTTAACAGTGTATTCCTCACTGATACATTACAAAAGTTAACTCGGGAACTATACCCACGATTAACAAGTTTAATGCAATCTAACATCTCTCTATATTTACAGATGACACAAATCGCAAACCCAGTAATCAACGACCACTTTGTCTACACACTCGAGATAAACTCCTGCAACATGGCAAGCTAAAATTCAACCGCACAAAATCCAATTACAAATAACCTAACAGCATGTACTCCTAAAGCACTAAAAAAAGAGAGATATTTCAACCACGGCAAACAATCATAGAAAATTCCACATAAAAAAATCAACATCAAAACCCTAGAGACAGCAAAAAAAAAAAAAGGAAAGGAAAGACAAGAGAAAAATAAATTACATGTTTGTTTTAGTTGTAGTAGAGCTCGAGGCCCATGCCATCATGAATCTCGTAATCCCTGAGGGTAATATGGTCTTTGTAAATGGTGTACCACTTCTGGATCCGGATCTTCTCAGCCCGGGTACCGGTCTGTGCCGCCACGAGCTTCTTGAGGTCACCGATGGTGTCGTCGTCGTTGCACTTCACTCTCACTTTCTTTCCCAAACGGTCGTTCAACACCACCTCCAACATCTTGCAAAAAAACAATTACCAAGCCCTAACCCTAGAGGGTTTTTTTTTTAATTTGCACAACAAGAAAGCGAAACTGGATGGAAGATGATATTTGATGTGTTCGGCCTTTCATTTATAGGAAATTTCATTAGCCGCCTTGGGCTGATTTCCGCGCTGACTGGAAAACGATGTCATTTATTATGAATTTTAACCGCCTTTAATTCTCATGTCGGGCCGGGCCGGGGAGTGCTTTGTGTAATTGTAAATTGGATCTCTTTAGTGGGCTTTAGTTGTGGTTTTTCAACGCCGAGTCTTGGAACTGGGCTCTTAACTTCTTTTTATTTTGTTATTCTGGTCGGTAGCGAAAAAATGGATGTCATGTGAAAGAATGAACAAAAAGTGAGATGTTATTACAGCATGTTGATGTTTTTTTTTTAATAGTGTAAATATAATATTTTTTATATATGTGCAATCCAGTGGGAAAAAAATTATTTAATAAAATCAACTATATTTTAATATATTTGATATTAATATAGTTATTTATTAATAGTAGCTAACTAATACAATTCCAACCAAAACTTATTTTTTTTATTAAAATATATTAAAGAGACTTTTAGCTCTTTTGATAGTAATAACTCTTTAACTTAGAAATGTTATTACTGATAATATTAAAAATAATTTTTTTAAAATAAAAATATTATTATAATATATTTTTAAATAAAAAAATATTTTAAAAATAATTACTACCACGCTCTCTCTTACCAAAACATTTATACTTCAACACCCGTTTTGTGCGTTTATGAAGGATGATCAATTCTTCTTAAAGGGCCCAATTGAAAATTTACTAAACTAGAGTGGTGTTTTCGCAAATCTACCCACCAAAAAATACACCCGACAGCAGAGGGGATAAAACTCGAATATACTAGAGGACAAGCACGTGACATCTCTTCACTAGCAAGTGGTAACAAAACTCCTCCGCAGCCAACACGTGTGAAAGCTAGGCTGCGAGCATCCGCGGGATATAAAAATCCCATATAGCACCTATTATTTTCATAATTTTCATCACTCTACCCGCTCTCTCTTAACCACCATATCGGCGTCGCCGTCAGTAACCGTCAAATAAAATGGCAGGTACGTTGAATTGAATTCCACTTCTTTGATCGAATTCAAGTAATTACAGAAACAGAATAGAATTTTATATAACCTAATCTTGACTTTATCAGCACAGTGACCAAGCTGAATACCTTTTTTTTTTACTAATTATTATAGCCATTTAATTTAATTTTTTGTTTTGAAATTTGTTGGGTTGTGGTGGGTGCAGCGATTGTTGTAAATGTAATTGTAGCAAAGAATAGGCAGTCGGGGACCAATGAATACTACTCCTACCAAAATGGTATGGACTGTTGTGCCGCGGCGGCGGCCCCTTATAACCACCACCGCAACTTGCTTCCCTTTCATGGAGGGAAGAATTTATTGGCATGGAGGAGTGGCATATCTTCCATGCACTTACCAAAATACCAGACTGCTTTTGTTAAACGACCACCTATTTACTACTGCAATGGTCTGTTCTAGACTCTCATTTTTTCCTGGTTGATTGATAATTGCATTTTAAAACACTCGTTCTCTATGTATCAGTACGCTTTGGGTTTTCTGTTTGCGATGAACACAGATTTGGTTGCCATAACAACCTCTAATTTCGCAAAAAAATTTAACTTTTTTGCAGCTGCTTCATCTACAACCGCGGTGCCATATCTCGATAAGGTTGATTTTATGAAGCTTCAAAATGGCAGGTGAGGATTTTCTGTGGTTATAGGTATAATCCAGAATTATTTGGCAGCAGGAATTATTTATTTTCTGTTTGGGTTTCAAAAGTGTTGCCCTTTCTTTCATGGATGTCCCAACAATCCTATCAACTGAAAGTCAACGCATGATTGAAAAAATAATCACCCAGAATTACCTGTGATTTATGCTTGGAAGTTGGAACTAAGCTAACGTTAGCGTTGATTGTAAGTGGTGTAACTCCGAGGTCGTGTTTCTTTTATTCCCCAATGGGAACAGTGATATTCGAGGTGTGGCTGTTCCTGGGGTCGAGGGAGAACCTGTTACCCTCACTGAACCAGTTACGGAAGCAATAGCAGCAGCCTTTTCTGCCTGGTTATCGGAAAAGAAAAAAGTTGATGCATCCAAACCTCTGAAGGTGTCTGTAGGTCACGATTCCCGCATATCTGCACAGGTGTTGCAGGTAGTTCTTTTTCCTGTTGTGCATAAATCTTTTGGCTATCTGAAACCATCTGCAAACAACTTATAAGTCTTCCCCCCCCCCCCCCTCCCTCATTTCTGGTTGATCAACTGTTCTGTGAGTCTTTTCAAGCTCATATAATGCTCGTGTCATCAGCATACTGACACATGGTTGTATTAGTTTGGCCGCTGGACCATCAATTAGACAATTACTAGGTAACTGATGGTCCTAGAAAGAGGACCGCGTTTTCATCTGATCTGATCTATCAAGTTACTTTGTTTTGGCTTGGAAATTGATAACACTTTTCACTATTTGACCCTGTCTCTCTTCTTTTCCTGTGAAAAATTGTAGCAACTAACTTTACCAGTTTTATCAAAAATGTCATTCAAACTCGAAGGAATATAATCATTTGGAAAAAGTGCTACTCTCAATACATCTACTGTGCAGTGTTAGAGCTTTTATGTCATGGAATTTCATCATCTACTAATATCATAAATAACTGAGGTTTAATCTTTAACTTCCAGGATGCGGTTACTAGAGGTGTTGCCAGCGCAGGCCTGGATGTTGTTCAGTATGGGTGGGTTTATGATTTCTCATCTTGGTTTGATTTTCTAACAATTGTATACATCTCACTGTCCATACCCTTCTTTTAGATATTTTAAACTCAATGTTATTGGGCCAAAAATCTCCAGCTAGTGGCCATTAAAATTTCATGGTTGAAGTGTTCTCTCTTTGGCTGGATCTTGTGATGACTTTTTCAGGGAAGACAACTTATATGACACTTTCTCCTCTAGGAAGATCATGAAGGATCTCAGCATAAATTGTGGGTTTCTACACAAGTTAAAAAATTGTTGTTTTTTCTATGATGTGTACTTTCCACTGATTGAATGTATGATCCAGTGACCTCATGAGATCAATGGATCAGTGGCTGAGAAATGGTTTAACCGTCGTTCCTTCATGATTTGTTCTTAACTTTTGTAGCATCTTACCTTTTGCAGATTGGCATCCACCCCTGCAATGTTTAATAGCACACTAACCGAAGATGAGGCATTTTTATGTCCAGTTGATGGGGCTATAATGATAACAGGTAACTGGTTGATTTTCTGTTAGACCATGTTGGCCTACTATAATCTGGGATTTGGAAATGGTGCCTCATAATGGTTGCCACTTTCATTGCTTGAACTTTTGTGTAAACACTGCTTTACTTTAGATCATCTTAGTAGACTTTCTGACTAGCTTACATCTAATCAAATTTTTGGTTCATGTTATTGTGCAAATAGCTAGTCATCTTCCTTACAACAGGAACGGGTTCAAATTCTTCACAAATGCTGGAGGGCTTGGGAAGGCTGACATTAAAAACATTTTAGAGCGCGCTGTGGACATATATAATAGTTTTACAGATGAAGGTTTAATGAAATCAAAAAGGAAAGCTTCTGAATCCTTAAAAAGAGTTGATTACATGACTGCGTATACATCTGATCTTGTAAAGGCAGTCCGCAAAGCTGCAGGAAATATAGGTAAATGCTCCAAAACAGTTGTCATAATAAAAATTTCTGTTACCCATGGTTTGATACGCGAATGTGTGAATTTGGGTATGCTACCATCATAGTCCATTAAATATTTTAATTTTGCTCCATTAGGAGAACCCCTGGACCTTGGTCTGCATAATAGGTAGTAGTCTGTCTTCCTCTAACCCTACCTACTCATTTGAGGATTTGAATCTAATTCTAAAAATCCTAAGTTTAATCACTGGGTTGGTCCTTGGGAGTCTTTTGTTTGTAAAAAATGTTTTACATGGGATATTTACTTCAATGTTACTAGTACTTGTTTTATTGAGTTTTTGCATGTTAAGGTGGTGTGATCCCGTTTGCTAGTTGTTGATTGGAAATTTTTGAACTTTTAGAGAAGCCACTGGAGGGATTCCATATTGTTGTTGATGCGGGAAATGGAGCAGGAGGATTTTTTGCTGTAAGTCATATTGTGATTTATTTGGCTTTCTTTTGTTTATATAAAACTTTATTGTACTTGACTGTAGCAAAATCTATACTTGATGTACCTTTAATGCTTCCAAGTAATAAACTTTCTGAACACCACTGCCTCCACCAGCACTAAACCAAGTTTCTTAAATTTTCGTTGTCCAGACTGGGGAGACACAATCAACAACATATCTGCAGTTATTTTGCTAAAGAACTTCCTTCCATTTCTATCACTCAACCATTTCATCACCTTGTCTTCTAATATGTTAATGTTTCAAATGTTTTTTCAGGAAAAAGTTCTTCAGCCTCTGGGAGCTATCACTTCTGGCAGCCAGTTCTTGGAACCAGATGGTAATGTTGATTTTAGAAATTTTCTATGACTTTTGCTATGTGTTTTCTTTACATGCTAAAGTAGTTTTTCAAAATAGGTATGTTTCCAAATCATATCCCTAATCCAGAGGACAAGACAGCAATGAAAGCTATCACCCAGGCAGTCCTTGAGAACAAGGCTGATTTGGGGATCATATTTGATACTGATGTTGACAGGTGTTCATCATCCCAATCTGTGCAATCATATAGCACATTCATGTATCAGTTCTTTTTAATGTATAATCATTTCTTGTAGATCTGCTGTTGTGGATTCCACTGCTCGTGCGTTCAACCGGAATCGGCTGATTGCCTTGATGTCTGCCATTGTTCTAGAGGAAGTAAGATCTTCCTACTTCAGTTGTCTCAAGTGCCACCGTTAAAGCACATGACTTCTGTTCCATTGCTCTTTTCCCCTTAAATTCATTACCAATTTGGCCCGCTCTGTTTTCCATTTAGCATCCAGGAACAACTATTGTTACAGACAGTGTGACTTCCGATGGCCTTACTACATTTATTGAAAATAAACTTGGTATGCAGAAAACCAAAATGGCATATTGTTTATTCCCTGTATATGAATGCGCTTATAACCTCCGGTCTTTTTTAGGGGGAAAGCACCATCGATTCAAAAGAGGCTATAAAAATGTCATCGATGAGGCTGTTCGTTTGGTAAGTTGAGATTCTGATTTGTCTTTTACTTGCTGAGTTTTGGGACAGCTTCCAGAAGCAAGAAACCAAATAGGGAAATTTGCATATGCAAGCTTGATCCTTGTGCCCTGTATTGGGGTAGATTGTTGAACTAGTAATAATGCTGGCTGGATGAAATTTCTAACCAAATGGGATTTGATTTTGGTATTTCTGAAGGTTGGATGCAAATCAATATGAAAGTTGCCTTGAGGAAATTGTCATTGAATGATAAACCTTATATACAATGTGACTGAATTTGTTTAGGGGTGTTTTCTATTTGCTTTTTGTGTGAAATGTAAACCAATATGAAGGTTGGATGCAAATCATTTTGAGCTCCTCATCATATGTTGTGTAGGATCTTGTTGTCTATAATTTAGAATTTTAGTAACTTTTCCTTTGTTGATTTTTTTATTTAACATCTTTCAACGCCAAGCATTTCTTGTTCCCTCTTTGGTATTAGAGGGCTTCAGTGCTATTATATCACAATTTGGATGATCTACTTTTCTGTAGCTCTTGCTTTATGAATTCTCAAACAAATGCAATGACATTGCTCACAGAACTCTGTTGGTGAGGAATCACATCTGGCTATTGAAACCAGTGGCCATGGAGCTCTCAAGGAAAACCACTGGCTTGATGATGGAGCATACCTCATGGTAGTCATTATATGAAACAGAGCAAGGGTCAAGCATTTTTAGCTTATTGCATTATCAATTTATCAACTCTCTTGTTTACCATTTTCTGTTTATACAAGCAGGTTAAAGTTCTAAATAAACTGGCTTCAGCCAGAGCTTCTGGTATTGCTGGAGGCAGCAAAGTTTTGACTGACCTGGTAGAGGGTCTGCAGGAACCAAGAGTTGCTGTTGAATTGAGACTGAAAATCGATCAGAATCATCCAGATCTTAAAGGAGGGTATGGTTCTCTGTCTGGTCTGTCACATTTTTATATTATTTTGCTGTAGTATAACTGATCACTTAGAACATCCAGATCTTTCCAAGAGTATGGAGAGGCAGTGCTGAAACTTTTGGAGAACCATGTAGAGTCAGATCCAAAGCTTCAGAAAGCTCCTGTTAATTATGAAGGGGTGAGATGACACAGATAAATATTATGTAGGCTGAATTAGTACTTGTAACTTTAGTGGTATGATGGCTAGTGCTGTGCTCTCGAGACATCACAATAAATTTTCTCCCATCCTTGTTCCCTTTTTCCTTAACTTAAACAGGTTCGAGTTTCTGGTTTTGGTGGGTGGTTCCTTCTTAGACTCTCACTTCATGATCCTGTTCTTCCCCTTAACATTGAGGTATAAAATTTGCTTTCAGTTTCTGCATGAACTGCCATTATTATCTCAATATATAGCAACTAAAAGTAATAGTGTCTTCAGGCATCTAGCCATGAAGATGCGGTGAAGCTTGGACTTGCTGTGGCTTCTGCTGTCGAGAAGTTCCTAGCTTTGGATACTTCTGCCTTGGATAAATTTCTCCAAACATCATAAGTTGAGTTTTGAGTTGCGGCCCTTTCAGTTTCCATGTGCAATCCTGTTTGTTGAATTCGGCATCCCTCAAGTGTGGCTTATTGGCAGTAAAGCCAGGGTGCTCTGGAGAGTTTTTCTCGTTAAATCTGATTTTGCTGATGAATATAGAATGTCAAGCTCCACATGTTGTGTAAGAACTAAAAGTATCCACGTTTAAATTTGTAGAGATACTAATTACAGAACAAACGAACAATAACAATAAATAGCATTATGTGCTTGAGTCTGTCAATAACTATAAATTGCAGTTTTACTATCCAAGTTCATATGCTTTTCCTCAATAATGTTCTGTTGGCCGGCTACACACTACCTCGTGCATCAAGAGTAACAATGGTCTCTCTCAATTTTTCCTTTCGTCTACTGGATGAGATCATACCATGTTTGTTTCTGTAAAGTTTTGAGAGCCCTTAAATTAAGTTGGTGTCAAACAAATTTTAGTGATTGCGTGATTGAATTGAAGAAGCAGAAGCAGCAAGAAATAAAATAGATTTGAAACATCAAGGGGCAGAAGTAGCAAGTAAATCATCTTATCCAAGTCCCTTGAGCTTTACAAAAATGTCATCCATCACACAAACAGGCACAGGGTACATTCCAGGCATCACTCTGTGTTTGGTTAGTGAAAAAAAGGACAGAAAAGATAAAAATATATTTGATTAAATAAAGGACAGTTTTGAAATAAATTTTTGTACAGAAATGTTTTCTTTGTCCTGATTGTCTTCTATCCTGAAATAATAATTTGTATCTTTTATCTTGAAATAGTAACCAGACATTACCTTGATGATCTATACATACACGGATTATATGATGCAATTTTCAAATTTTCCTACAAGGTTTTACCTTGTCAATTCTTCGTGTGCTCCTAAAAATTCTATGTTGTAATTGGGGTGTTTAGAAGCTTCATCATGAAGTTGAATTTGATATCTGGAGAGGTCTTGGGGTGCGGCCAGTTTGCACCTTCTGGTACCTTGATACTTTTGAAACCCTGCCCCTTGTACAGTTTGGTGGCTCCAGGACTATTCGAATCACAGTGCAAAGCAATGGAACGGCAGCCCCAGTTCCTAGCTTGAGCCTCTGCCTTCGCTACGAGCCTTTTACCTATCCCCTTCTGGCGAAATCTCTCCCGAACAGCAACATTCGATATATATGCAATTCCAGTCCTTTGGCAGAAACATGTATCACATTTGTAGGAATAAAATTTCAGAAACCAAACGCAACTGAACTGGTGTGGGCAAAAGAAGCTTGTAAGAGAATTAAGTGCACGTATGGAATAAAAGAACATTCAAAATATAAACGATCACTTCTTCGTTTATCAGAGCATTTGTGTTAGGATTGACCTTCCTTGTTATATCTTGTTTCAACATCAACATGGATTGGTCAACACAGATTGTCCAAAAAGTATTTCTTCCAGACACGATCCATCCAAAATATAGATAGATGAGCAACAACTTTTCAGTAGTTAATTCTCTTTGATAGCTACGATAACAAACACACCGTGCTGGTTTATTGGCCCACTAAAAGAGTTTCATTCAAATATACTCAAAACCAATTGCATGCTAGATTGCAACGCAAAGTTTACATGATCACAAAGACCTAATTGTCATAAGAGCAAAACCAAACTTACCTTCTCTGCCTGAGGGGGCCTTTCCTTGGGAGAAAATCAGCAACAGTGTCCACGGTCAATATCCCAGCAATATAGCCTCGATTAAGACTGAAATTCCCATCAGAACCTCCAATTTTGAAATCTTCACTTCCAATATAGAAAGTTTGATCACCTGTGCTACCAATGACAGCAACCAGACAAGTTCTTCTGCAGCCATTTGGTATAGTGAATCCTGATAGCATTGCTACCAGCCTGTCAACCCTTAGCACAAAATGTAGAGGGAAGGAATAATCAGGAAAGAAGGAACTGCAGTGAGTCTCAGCCACTTCCCAGCAATCTTCTAATCTTGCTTCCCTTACAACTATCCCTGGAGATATAGTAGAGAACAATTCAACCACTTGACTCGCTCTGCTGCATAGTCCTACACTCAAAGACCAGAATAATCCAAATAAATTTTAATATCCTAACTATTCATCTGAGTAAAGTACAGATAGATAAGCTAAATACTTCTCTCCCTCCGTGTACCTTTGTTTAGATATCAAGATTCAAGAAACATAGCAGAAAGCAGAATAAACAGGAATAGATTCTTCTACGCAAGCAAGTGAAAGTGAAAAGGGATTGATAATAAATAACCACATTCTACCATATATTTTTTTTACAGTCTTGCTAGCCTGAAAGGAAGGATTCTTGTTTTCATAAAGTTGTTCTTTTGCATTCATAAGGAATCCCATCAAGCCTTTGTTTACCCGGGTGACTTTACTAGCTAAATTAGCTAACATTGACGGTTGTTATAATGTTCCTGGAGCCGATGCATTGCAACATATCTAACTCCAGTTTTTAACAATTCTGAGATTTTGCCTGCCCCATTCACTTTCTGAAGAATGAGGGTGTGAACACGGATGGTTCGGAATCGAGCAATTTCTACACCGCACTATGCAAGAAGGTGGTTCGAAATCGAAGTCAAGTCCAAATTTAAGAATCAAGATTCGTTAAAAAACGACAACGATTCGGTTAGTCAACTATATCTTTGACTACAAATCAACAGTGAAACAACAGCACAATAAAGCATGGATACAATGGAATGGTACATATAAGGAAAGAAAACCCACAAAAGATAATCTACAGAAACTTCGAATCCAACAAGATATGAATGAAAAGCTCTAAAGGGTAAGGTGAGTTTTGAAGTAGGTAGGTAGGTAGGTACGTACCTGTTGTGGGGAGAGAGTATTGATGATGAGAAACCCTTGTAGAAGGAGTAAAAAAAGATTGTTTCTTGAAATTGAAATTAAGAAGGTTGTTGTTTATAGATGTGGGGGATATTGAGAATCCCAGCTGTATGGACCGCATTTCTTGTGGAAACAAACAGGTGAGATTCTATCTCGTCTCTCCTCTGTCGAAATGGAGATTCTTTCTGGTTTTCGTTTTGGTTCAGTTAAACATCGTAATGTAAGGAACGTC
>Ga0325401_1007558_pt1 | contig 10554 bp, 5 predicted proteins | sample PopdelMetagenome_FD_205666 | JGI IMG/M metagenome (GOLD analysis project Ga0325401, IMG submission 205666) | Populus deltoides microbial communities from Bellville, Georgia, United States - Xylem-PdKOR-R2 | ecosystem: Host-associated > Plants > Phyllosphere > Stem > Wood/Secondary xylem | place...
GATCAGAATCAACAAAATTCATGATAAAAAGAAAGAAATAAAGATCAAGTATATATTAAGAATGTACAAACTAGGTAACAAAAATCACACAATTTCAATTTCTTCCATATTTTGGATATGAAAAAATAAGTAAATTGTAGAACTGTTTAGCACTGTCTGCAGAACCATCGTCAAAATATAAGATCGCAATATTGTTGTGCGTCATGCATGAATGGTAAAACGCCCATTACAATCTCGTGCGTGATAAAACATAAGGATTACAGGAAAAAATAGAAGGAAAATTAAAAATATTTTATCTTATTATAGTACATGCTGAGGGAAATTTTCTTTTAATTAAATGCAAATAACATTCGGCCTCTATATTTCTATCCCTCTATATGTCTCCAAAGAAACCAACAGATTCATGTCTATTTGAGATGGATGGCTAATCGAGTTGCCCAACACTAGCGTGAAGGATGACAGTAACTGTCAAACATTAAATCTGTGTACAAATTCAGATTCTCTTAACTTGTAAGGGTTGACTTGATAGAAGGTAAGCTTAGTTTGAAAAATAAATTTCCTCCCAATGTTTTTTTTTGTTAACAATATTCTTGAAATTAACTTGAGTGAAATAGTATATAAATCAATTTCAATAGAAGAAAGGCGAAAGACTTGTCTCTATAAGACTCGACTAGGAAGGCGTTAGTGAATGTAGTCTCTCAAAGCGTGGGTACTCTCGAGATAGAAAAGGAATGGAAGAAGAAGAGATCTAAGTTGTATGATCAAGTACATAGTATCACCATCGAAAATAGCAAAGTTTAAGCTCCTAACATAGAATGGGTTGGTTTTAAAGATATCAAAATTAATAAAAGTGAACTTAATTAATAAGGACTTTACTAAAAGAAGAAACAATTGGTAGCATCAGGTCCAAGAACCCAAACTTTATTTTGTGAATTTGGATGAACAATAAAAGGGAGTGATGGATTAGTATTTTTCATATATGGTTTTTACCTAGATCCTCGTTGAGAAGAACTAGGGCAGGTTGGATGGTCCAAACAAACCTTGAGCACAACTAAATATTTGGTCCCAACATGCATGAGTCTGAATAGACTATTAGACCCGACATTCTTGTGCTCAACCAAACGCTAAGCCTAATCATACACGGGTCTGGCAAGCCATCCATCTCAAATACACGAGCTTGGCAAGGCTACCAAACCTATAAATATACAAGAGATCTTTATTTGAAAGAGGTCAAAATCTCTATTGTCCACTGTATATTAATTTTCAGAACAATATCTTTCTAAGATATCATGGCTTTTCTTTAAAAAAAAAACTCTCTTAAGCATTGAAGAGTTCTCGTATTCATCAAAGGAGGTATTTTGCAGGTATTAGTGCATCAACCACTTGCCAGCCGGTACCATCTAAACACTTCCCTCATGAACCCTTAAAATGATCTCAAAATTTATACAAAATGATCATGGACAGAGCTCAGAGTTTGTTGGCTGATACATGTAGTCTTATCGGACACCTGAGTTGTGTATTCTTCTGAATGAAGACAGGCAATAAATTCTATGCCCTCAGCACATAAACTCTTAGTGGTGTCATTCTCATGGGTTGAGGCAACCTCTTTCTCTCCCGAGGCTCCCTAGTAGTAGTAAAAGAAGGACTCCTATAAGAAAATCTACTCGCTTCCCTACAAGAGGTGGATGATGATGTGCCACCCCTTCTTGTTCTAGGACCCAATCTAATGGACCCCTGTTCTTGACTGTTTTTTTCAATCTCAGGTTGGAACATGAACTCTTCTTCAAGGGAAGTAACATCTCTACTTTTGGAGATAGATTTGACTCTTTTTAGATTTATTTTTTTGTTTAAAGGCAAGAAAAGGAAAAAAATGAAAATGAAAAATACCAGAAATAGGTTTTTTACTCTAAGATTAGAATAAAGATGAATTAAGGTCTTTTCTATAGAGTAGTTTTTTAGGAATCATAAAAAGTGAAAGTAAAAGAAAAAAAAAGACAGAAGCAAGAATGACTAGGGTTATAAAGAAAAACCCTTTTCACTCCCGTCGTTAGATGAATGATGACCTTTCGTGTTATCTAGAATCTCCAGAAACCTACTCAATTACCACATTAAATACAAAGCCACCATTTTGCTTCCTAAGGGACACCTACCCCAATATGGACGAGCCACCTAGCTACAAGGATCCCAACAGTTTTGCGTGAGACAAACAAAATTTCACAGAAGTTAGAATCTTTCATTAAAGTTTTTTTTACCTTTCAAAATCTTTGAATATTGAATACACAAAGACTTGGAGGGCAACTAATGGATCAACGTGTTTCATATATGTTTTTTACCTGGATCCTCGTTGACAACAACTAGGGGTCGGGTGGATTGTCCAAACAAACCTTAAGCATAGGTAAGCACTGAGCTCAAATATACATAGGTCTGGAAAGGCTACAAACCCAACATTCTTGAGCTTAGCTTAGCGCCGAGCTCACTCATACACGGGTCTGACAGGGCTACCAGATCTAGTGTCTTTAGGCTCAGCTAAACGTTGAGCCCAATCATATATAGGTTTGGCAAAACTACAAGACCCAACATTCTTGGACTCAGCCAAGTGTTGAGCCTAATCATACATGGATCTGGCAAGGTTACAAGACCCAACATCCTTGGGCATCGTCAAACGTTGCTTTTTTTTTTCCTGATAAAATCAGAGATATTTTTCTTTGATAAAATCAAAGATATTTTCCTTTGATAAAATCAAATATATTTTTCCTTACTAAAACTATGAGGGAAATTTTTCACTTTTTCCCTTCTTTCCATAGAGAGACTTATGAGCTATAGATACACAAGAGACCATTAAGCCAAAGAGGTTAGAATCTCCATTCTCCACTGCATATTTATTTTTAGAAGAATATCTGTCTAAAATAAAATGTTTTTCCTCTAAAAAAAATTCGTATATACTTAAGCATCGAAGAGTCCTTAAATTCACTAAACCTTTAGCAGGTATCAGGGCACCAACCATTTGCCACCTTAAGTAAAGAGAATAAATTAGATTGTCAGAACAAAAAGATTAATTGATAATCTAAGATATAAATCTTATCCTTAAGATACTTAGATTTTTTGAGACATCATGTAGGAGGATAAAGAAGAAAGAAACAACAAGGCATGCAAAATTTGAATGTAGCTACTCCAAAGATGAATGTAGATAAGCCTCTATTAACTTCAAATATTGCTTTTCCAACAAAGCAAGTTTTAATTCAGTGCAGATAATCTGAGCATGTTTTCTTTAATTTGTATGATCTTGAAAGTACAGGTGCCCAATCCCTTATTCTTTGAATCCAAATGACTGATGAGAGAGAATGCAATGCCTTTTTTATGGAAGTGCTATGGTTTGCCTCGGAAAGGAGCTAGTTCATAGCAGTGCACGTGTAAACCAGCACCCCCTATATATTTTCATATATCTTTCTGAATCTAAAACCCTAGTAACTTCTCAAAGAAAAGACATGAAAACTCTAAGCCCGCACCTCTTTGCTCTTCTCGTAAATAGTATAACACCTTCTTGCCTCCTCCTTGAAACCGTCACTAGCCAGCTTTTAATTGAACCTGCTTTGACCTTATCAGCGTGGCAACACTAAATATACTACTCTCATTGCTATTATTACTCTTTTATTGTAGTTATATGAGGTGGAAATGATAAGAAAAAAAAATGTACCTATGTATATAGAAAAATTGTGTTGTTAATGTCGTGGTTTGAGAGAGGGAGAGTGGGTTGTGTTGCTAAGCTTTTTGAGGGAATTTTGTTCCCAAATGAAGGCACAATGATCAAACCTCGTAGGAACATTACTATAAGAGAGTTCAAGAAAAAAAATTGATAGAAAGAGTGTACTCCCCTCCCATTGTTGTGGCTGTTTTTCTCCTTTTTTTCATCGTCGTCAAAATGGGACAAGTTTGCATCACTTATTAACATGAAATCATACCCAAAAGCAATAAAGATCTTAAAATTTACAGTCCTTCAATCATCAATCAGGCATATAATTAAGCTAATTATCAAATGCAAATTAACAACAACTAAAGAAAAAAAAAAGAAATAACAAAACCTGAAAATGCTCAAGTAACAACCCAAATTCCCTAGCTACGAAGCCTGTCGCCTCTTTGGTAAGCTGCAAGTGATCATCGTGGGAAACTGAACTAATTGACATGGCGTTGGATCTATCTTTTGTTAGTATGGTGGTCGACCGGTGGCCCAATACGCCTCAGCTGGTAATTGAATAGAATTGAGAAGATTAGGAGGCAATCCATGAAATAGTTGCGCGTTTTGCTCCGCCATAACCTGATGTTGCTGTTGCTGTGGCTGTTGCTGCTGCTGCCCCACTCCTCCTGGTGATCCCATTCCACCCCCTTGCATGGGCATTTGTGGATCCTCCTCTTCTAGAGGGAGCCTCTCATAAGCAGCATTACTAAATGAGGCTGCCATAATCACAACTGGACCTGAAGCAGTCAGTGTACCAACAACACTCCCACCCACAACTTGCCCTTGTCCACCAGCTAAATATATGGTCAAGCCAGTAGCTGCGGGTGGAGCTGGGGGTGGCAAAAATGATCCAGCTAGTGACAATATCTCAAATCGACCATGTAAAGTCACAATTGCACCTGGTGAAGCTGGTTGCCTAAGGGTTACATTTGTTACTGTTCCAGTTCCACTCATAATGCAAACCCCTCGTTGTCTCCTCCTAGCAAATGTAGCAACACTCTCAACAATATCACATCCATCAGCAACCTCCATCAAGTGAGTGCGTAGAGCGTTTGCGCTATCCCGTGTGATGATAATTGGGGGCTTAGGCTTGTTCTTGGATCCGGCAGGTCTGCCTCGTGGTCTTCTTGTGATCTCTCCATCTCCATCTCCTGAAGTTATGAGTTCTTGGCCTTCTCTGTTGCCCATGCTATTGTTACTTTCGTCTCGCTCTCGTTTCAGGGACTTGTTTAGCCCACTGCTACTCCCACTCTGCTCATCTTCTGAATTCTGCTGTTGTTGGTGATGAAATTGGTGCTGCTGTTGCTGCTGCTGGTGTAATTGGAAGTCTCGTGTGTGAAAAGGAGGTGGAAGAGAATGGCCATGAGCAGTTACTGGATCCATAAGAGTCTTTCTTCTTTTTAACTTTATGACTTTCTTTTTTAGTAATAGTAAATATATATCTAAAAGAACTAGTTCACATACGAAAAAAATACAAGTGGCTAGCTAGAAAATTAAACCCAGAAAATGGAAACACCAGCTAGCTAGGTAGTAATACTAAAGATTCAAGAAAGAGGGCCGCTAGTGGAAGAAGAAAGGGGATAAAATAATAAGACGGAAGACTATTGGGGGGCGGGGTGGTTTCTTTTTTTCTGGCTTCTTTTGATAGTCCAATGAAGCAAGTAATTAGAAGAACCAGATGCTATTATAAGCTAGCACTCACCAGCTGGTTCAGAAAGGAGAAAGATGAGTGGATTTTTGGTGTAACCCATCAAATCCTGAGCTGGATTCTCCATCTATTGATCTTTCAACAAGCTGTACGTAGTGTTTGTGTAGAAGTGTTATAGCTAAGTTTATGTTGGTTTAGGTGGTAAGAGCTTGGGAGAGATGGAAAGAACTGTGTTTTTTCGGGTAGCTAGAGAGAAGGTAAGCAAGTATATTTTTGGATTTGGGTTAGGGTTAGATTGAGGAATAGATCGATCACAGATAGATAGATAGATAGATAGATAGATGGGTTTGGTTTTGGTAAGGCTGCGTGCATATGGGCGGTGGATGGGTCCCCACCTTTCTCTCTCTTGTCCCCCCCAGCTCTCCACGTTCTCTCTCTCTCTCTCTCTCTCTCTCTCTCTCTTATATGCAGCATTAAGTTATAATACTTTTTAATTATTCATAACTCGACCGAGTCCTTGGCCCTTATCTCCAAGTTTCAACTTTTTAACTCCGTCTACCTACTACCTTCCTTCCTTCCTCTTCTTCTCTTGCTGTTCCGATTACTATAAGGACTCCATGTCATATATATATATATATATATATATATATATATATATATATATATATCTGTGTGTGGGGGGTTTAAGCTGCTTAATTTGCTTCATCTAATTATTATTGCAAGTTCTCCTCCTATAGCATCATAAAAAAAAAATATTTTCAACATTAACGCACTCAGAGTGCCTTAATCATTGATAAACAAGTGGAATCTATACTTTTATCATGAATATGTAAGAAAAATATTTTTTTTATAAATGCATTAATCCAAATATATTATCCTAGCTTAAAATCAGAGATGATAAAATTAGTTTTGATGGACAAAAACCGTAAAGAAAAAAATTAATAAAAGCGATCATCATTAATTATCGCTTGCTTTATGTATAACAACTAGTAGTTCTCAATGAGCATGGACAGGGACAGAGTAAGAAAAAAAAATTAGAGTTGTAAAATTAAAAATATTTCTTTGCATGAGAAATTGCTGAGTAACATTGTTGTGTAAATATATCTTTGGTTGCCAGTGACCTACTAGTTGTTTTTACCTGCAATTGATCATGCTCTAATTAAAACTTTTTTTATAACTCTTTTTCTATAAATATTTACAGAGGGGTTGGGAAAAATATTTCCTTGTAAGGGCCCCGGCCCCTGCCAGCTCCCTCCTGCCTCCACTATTGAGCATGGAGCTCAATTGGTAATAAGATCCCTCTCTCCTAAAAAATCTCGTGTTTAAGCCTCTTCTTTGTAATAATAATAAAAAAAAAACTAACTAAATTATCTAATAGGTGATCTAGTGGTAAGAGTTCAGGATTAAGAGGTTTGTTTCCCTTGTGGTCTCAGGTTCGAACCCTGTGATTGCAAATATGATAGCTACTAGAAGTTTACATGAGCCTTAACTTCAAGGCCCGTGAGATTAGTCGAGGTACGTGTAAATTGACCCGGACACCCACGTTAATAAAATAATAATAATAATAATAAAACTAGTAATCAAATCTTATTGTTGACTAAAGTGGTAAAGTTTGGGTTTGATTCTATCAATATTATTATTTTGAATTGAAATGAAAAGGAGAATCCAAGAAGGAAAAAAAAAAAACTTATTCTGTAAGAGTAAATTTACATATAGATGATTTTATTTTCTTTAAGAAACGGCGTGTAGAATATAGTTAAGAAAAAACGATATTAAATTAATGGAGTTATAAACTATATACAGGTGATGATTAAAGCAAAATGACAGTTGGCACAATTAATTAAACTGGACTATGATTGTGTTTATAAGTTGAGAGAGAGAGAGAGAGAGAGGGTGGCTTCAAATTTTCATGACCTCCGTGCATGCACCATGACTATATATGTTCTGCAAAAAATCCCCTCCATTGTTTTTTCTCTAGCTATTATGAATGCTCACAGCATGTGTCTCTTCCCCCGCTCCTTGCGGGTCTATTCTGCAGAATTTCAACTCCAACTGTAACATCACTTCTCCTCTCATGGACATTAACATTAACAAAACAGTACTAGAGGCGGTGCTTTAATTTCTCACATAACTATTCCTACTTCAATGTTTTGTTTTGTTTTAAATTTATATATTTTTTTAATTTTAATTTTATCTTTTAATATTTTATTAATTAAAAATTAAGTTTTAATTTATTTTATTTGTTTTATGTGAATTATCTGTCTCATGACCCGGATCACGAATTTAATAGAATAATCCAATTGACTTAGGTTTTTTTTTCTCAATTATCTTTTTTCCTTCAACTTCATCATTCAATATTTTATTGATTAAAAATTAGACCCTATGATTTATTTTGATTTACTTCTATGATGTTATATCGGTCTCATGACTCAAGTCACGGGTTTGGCGAGCTAACTCGGATTATATTTTTTAGTTATTTTTTTAATTGATTTTTCTTTAAGTTTCATCCTTTAATATTGAATTGGTTGAGGATTATACTTCATAATTTGTTTCGACTTGTTCTTTCTATGAGGTTATCTCAGTCCTATGACATGGATCACGAATTTGGTGGGTTGATCTAGGCTGACTATGGTTTTTTTTTTTGTAATTAATTTTTTTCTTGATTTTATCTTTCAACATTGGGTTGATTGAGAATTGAGTTTCATGATTATTTCAATTTACTTTCAATAGGGCTAGCTTAGTCTCATGGCTTAAGTCGGGAGTTTGATGGGTTAACTTAAACTTACTTGGGTCTTTTTGTGTGTTTTTTTTTAAAAAAACTCACTATTCAACATTGAGTTAATTGAGAATTAGAATTCAAATTTTTTTTTTGTTTGCTTTATGTTAGGGTTGTCATAGTCTGAAGATCAGAGTTGTGGATTTGACAAGTTAATCAGCTGGGTCAATTCAATATATTATCATCTCAATATTTTAAAAAGATCATCTTAATTTTTTTAGTTAAAATATATTTTTACCGGTTATTCAGGTTATCTTTGGACCTATCAAATTGATCAGGTTATATCAAGTCAACTCACACAATTTTATTTTCAAAAAAATTTAGTAACACTTGAAATATTTTTTTTTTATGTTAAAAAACATTATACAACTCGCATTTTAGGACGGGAAAATGATCTAATTGACATCTAATGTTGATGATTTATGTACGAGGTTAATTTAACTTCCACCATTAATTACTAATATTTTGTGTACGCTTTCTAATAGCTAAGCTATTCTATAACTCCATAATATATTATGCACAATATGTAGCAGGTTTTTCCCATTGTAAATAACGTAAAAACATACAAGTACACGGCTGTATTGCCACTTGAAATTGATCATAATTATATAAACTTTACCAAATTGTTATGAAAGAAGCATCGAAGAGCTATTCCTGATCTTTTTTCTTTTGTAAGAGAATTTTGTTTCTCAATTGCTTTCCTGATTTCTTTAGATATTGTATTTATACTAATAGAAAATTAAAAAAAAACAATGAAAACATCGACATAAAATATTTAATGATTGTTTACCAACGAAAAGACAAAAATAATGATTGAATAAAAAGTTTCGTTGACAATTTTTTCATCATTACTGATGTGTCAAATTGCCGACATAAATTTCATCGGTGATTTTAAAAGAAATTAAAATCTGACAGTCCTCTCCTCTTTCCATTTATTATTCTTCTTTAAATTAAAATTACAACAGCCTTCTCTCTCCTAAAAAATATCTTGCAACCCCCCTGTAAATTCAACCATTGAACCTGTCAACGTCGATGTAACCTCTCTCTAATAACGTCAGCTTCCCCCTTAGTTTCGTTTCTTATCAAGCTTCACTCCACCAGGGAAGCAAACCCATCCATTTATGTTTTAACCCAATTAAATTTGAAGTTAATTTATTGAAATTTATTTGTGGCATTTGTAATTTGCTTGTATATCTAAGTGTCTTGCTTATTTTATAATGATGATTTTGTTGTATTAATGTATTGTTTGTATTTTAGAACTTGTTTGGGATTTTGGAGAAATGAATTTATGTGTAACTTATTTGTGTTAGAATTGAAGAAATGATAGAATATTTAATGGGTACTAATTATTTTGTGTTAATTTTATGTTTAAGTTAAAAATTTATAGAGAATTGACTTTGTGTGGAATTGATAATAGTTAATGGATAATTAGTTGGGTTATACGGGAAAATAAATTAATGTGTAATTGATAACAATTAGTATATTGATTGTTGTTATTATTTATTAATGATAGTATGATATAAAAATTTATGATGTTTGTGATACAGATAGCGATGATGATAATAGTAGTTATGATGATAACATTTATAATGATAGTTATAATAGTAATAGTAGCAGTGGTTATGATTACTGTTGTTATGGTAATAATGTTATTGATAATGGTTATGATGTGATAGCTAGTGGTGGTAAAGGCGGAGTGATGATAATGACTAGTGGTGGTGGTGGTGGTTATTGTTATTGTTGTGATAATGATATTAGTGCTACTAGTGATAGTTAAGTGGGTTAAATGATGATATATTGTGAATATATAGGTTAATTGTGATTCATTGTTAATAAATAATTGAATTTGTGTTTGATAGTATGTTTTTTTTTTTTTTTTGAATTGTGTTCATTGTTTTCTTTTAGGTACCATGTATTCAAGAAAAAAACAAGTCCAAGTCCAACAAGAACACTAATGTTTCATCAAATACTAGTGTAGGTGATTATGCAGTGAATCCAAATGATGATTATGAAGAAACATCTAATATAGAAGTTGCCGACCAAGACTTAACCACTAAGGACAATAGATTGGTCATCTCTTATTTAATAGATCCCATCTCAAGCAATTGGATAAAATAATGGAAGGGTGACATCTCTATATAATTTTTGTTTTCTTATGATGTTATTTGTTTTTATTGAGTTGTTTTAAGTTTCGTAATTATTTAAAAATTTCTTCCTTAAATTGATTTTCAGGTTTACCAATTAATATTGAAGCTACTTGTTTCTTCACTTATACGATAGAGTGTCCATTCAAAGAACTATTATTTCAATTGAGTCAACTTTATAACCATCATGAATGGATGTACATGGTATATGAAAAGTTTAAAGTTAAATAAATAATCTCTAATTTAAGTTACT
>Ga0325401_1007560_pt1 | contig 10554 bp, 7 predicted proteins | sample PopdelMetagenome_FD_205666 | JGI IMG/M metagenome (GOLD analysis project Ga0325401, IMG submission 205666) | Populus deltoides microbial communities from Bellville, Georgia, United States - Xylem-PdKOR-R2 | ecosystem: Host-associated > Plants > Phyllosphere > Stem > Wood/Secondary xylem | place...
CGAACGGCCGTGTCTTTATTCATAAGCTCACTCCTGACCTGGGCACCTCTTTATTTTCGACTGTTATCGGCAGTGGTGGAGCTACGCCTAATATCTCGCCTACTGCGTTCTTAGTAGACCAATGTAACCGCCTCTACCTGAGTGGTTGGGGCGGCGGCCCTAATACAGATTATGGCAACAGCACCACGCTAGGTCTAGCGGTTACTGCCAATGCCCTGCGCCCCACTACTAATGGCCACGATTTCTACTTGATGCAGCTATCGGCGAATGCCACGGCGCTGGACTACGCTACGTTTTTTGGGGAAATCAACGGAGAGGACCACGTTGACGGCGGCACCTCCCGCTTCGATCCACGGGGTACTGTTTACCAATCGGTGTGCGCCTGCCGCGATGGACAGACCTTTCCCATCCCACCCGGCGCGGGCACGTTCAACACCCGCTCGGGCTACAGTAACTGTAACAACGTCGCTTTCAAATTTAACTTCGAAACTTATACCGTAACCGCTGGTCCTAGCCAGCAAGTGTGCGCTGCGGTGGTCTCGCACCCGCTTTATGGCAGCCCAGCCGGCGGCACCTGGAGCGGGCCCGGCGTGAGTGGCTCCGTAGCCGCCGGCTACGTTTTCACGCCGACAGCAGTGGGCCCAGGTCAGTACCAGCTCACCTATACCCTGACTGGGGTAGGCAATTGTGGTGGCACGTCCACGACTCAGCTTACTGTGACCCCTCCTCCAACGGCAACGTTTAAGCCACTTCCCCAAACGTCGTTTTGCTTCGGCCAAAGCACAGTTCCTCCTACTATCACACTGGAAGGCTCGCCCGTAGGCGGTCAGTTCAGCGGACCCGGGGTAACAGGCAATGTGTTCTCCCCAGGCTGGCTAACACCGGGCACTTACACCTTGTCGTACACTTTCTCACAGAACGGCTGCCAGAGCACAGCGTCTCAACAGGTAACCATTACCCGCGCCGATGCGGGCTCAGATTTTGCCATCTGCTCGGACAGGGCTCCTATTCTTTTAAGAGGTGCGCCTGAGGGTGGTACCTGGAGCGGCCCGGGCGTGAGCGGCTCCGTAATAGCAGGCTTTTTCTTTACCCCAACGGCGGCGCTGGCTGGTGCTCAACAGCTTACCTACACAGTAGCTAATACTACCGGCGCATGCGCCGCCACAAGTACCATCCGAGTTACCGTCAACTTGACGCCTTCTGTTACACTGCCTACTTTCCCCGAATATTGTGTCAGCAACACCTTAGGCATTCCGCTACCCGAAAACTTAACTTGGTATGGGCCCGGCGTATCTTATGCTTATTCCTACCCCCAAGGCTACCGCTACACGTTTTATCCCTATTCGGCTGGTGCTGGCACTCATACTCTTACGTACACCGCTTCGACTTACTATTGCGGTCAAACGGGCAACATCAAGCTTACCGTCCGGCCTGTGCCGACGACCGTAGCGCAACCTGATACACTGCTTTGCCCCGGCAGCACCCAAACTATTCGGCTGAAAGCTAGCCCTGCGGGTGGTACCTGGAGCGGCCCCAACGTTTCGGCCGATGGCCGCTTTACCCCACCCGCGGGCTTTACAGGTCCGGTTACTGCTGTCTACACCTATCCCAGCGGGCCCTGCACAGGCATTATCACGCGCAAGATAAGTACGGCGCTGCCACCGGTTTTCGCGCCTGTGTGGCGCCCGTTTGTGTGCTCCGAAGACAAGGAAGCCCCCTTACGTGTTCATTTCAGTGGCGTGGCGACCGGAGCCGTTTGGGATTTTGGCGATGGTTCACAGGCGGTGGGCAGTGAGGTATTTCATACCTACAGCGCCGCAGGCCGCTACCAGCCGCGTGTGGTGTTAGGTTTTAACAGCGATAAATGCGCTCGGCAGGCCGACCTAGCTCCTGTCGAGGTCAAACCGTTTCGGCAGCCACCTAATATTATCACTCCTAACGGCGATGGTCTGAATGATGTCTTCAAGGCGTCTGAGGCTTGCCCGCGCCGTCTTCAAGTTTTCTCGCGCTGGGGGAACCAAGTATATGAATCTAACGCTTATCAAAATGATTGGGACGGAGGCAAGCAGCCAGCCGGCGTTTATTATTACTTGTTGTACCTAGCCGACGGCACCAAATACAAAGGGTGGTTGGAAGTACAACGGTAGCTTTTCACGTCCCAACATAGCGCTTGCGCTTCCTCAGATTTTGTATTATCTTTGCACCAGCAATTGAAAAAGAAAGAGGGGACCTGTAGTCCCCTCTTTCTTTTGTCACCTAGCTCCACCCGCATGAAATTCAACCCCGCTCAGCTCACCGAAATGCTTCAGGATAGCCTCACCGGCCTGGACCTTTTTGTCGTGAGTCTTACTGTGTCCGACTCGGCTGTTCGCCCTAAAGTCACGGCGGTGTTGGATGGCGACCAAGGGGTAGGCATCGAGGAGTGCGCCCAGGTAAGCCGCCGTTTGGCACGTCGTGTCGATGAGGCCTACGGCGAAGAAGCTAGCTACACGTTAGAAGTAACCTCACCCGGCGCCGACCAACCCCTCACCGATCCGCGCCAGTATGTTCGCCATGCTGGTCGCACGCTTAGCCTGAAAATGACCGACGGAACGGAGAAAACCGGAACCCTCGAATCTTCAGATGCTACAGGTATTCAGTTGGTAGAAATGGTGAAAGAAAAAAACAAGAAGAAAGCCTTACCGGTAGCCTTTATTCCGTACGCGGATATCAAGGAAGCCAAAGTGGTTATTTCATTTAAATAAATAGTTGCCTAGTTAAAGAGCTGATTGTCGTTTGTACTTAGCCTTTCGCACTCAGTCCTTCAACAATCAACCATTTAATAATCATCCATTCGTACAATGAACAGTCACGTCTTAATCGAATCGTTTGCCGAGTTCGCCCGGTCCAAGAACATTGACCGTCCCACGATGATGAGCATCCTGGAGGACGTGTTCCGTACGATGATTCGGAAAAAGTACACGACCGACGAGAACTTCGACGTCATCCTCAACGTCGACAAGGGTGACCTTGAAATTTACCGCAACCGCGAAATTGTAGATGACGACTCAGAAGATATCTGGGACTTCGATAAAATTCCGCTGGAGGAAGCCAAGAAAATCGAGCCCGACTACGAAGTAGGCGAGCAAGTAGCAGAAGAAGTAAAGCTGGAGGACTTTGGCCGTCGAGCAGTACTGATGGCCCGGCAGACGCTGATTCAGCGCGTAAAAGACCTTGAGCGCGACAACCTCTATCAGCAGTACAAGGATCAGGTTGGCGAGATTATCACCGGGGAAGTCTACCAAGTGTGGAGCCGCGAGGCTCTCATCTTGGATAAGGAAGAAAACGAGCTCGTGCTACCAAAGGCGGAGCAGATCCCCAAAGACCGCTACCGCAAAGGCGACACCGTACGCGCCGTAGTACACCGCGTCGAAATCATTAACGGCACTCCTAAGATTATTCTGTCGCGTGCGGCACCAGCTTTCTTGGAGCGTTTGTTTGAACAGGAAGTACCGGAAATCTATGATGGCCTAATCACGATCAAAAATATCGTGCGCGAGCCGGGCGAGCGAGCCAAGGTAGCCGTAGAAAGCTATGACGACCGTATCGACCCAGTAGGCGCTTGCGTTGGGATGAAAGGTTCGCGTATTCACGCTGTTGTACGAGAGCTCGAGAACGAGAACATTGACGTTATCAATTACACTGATAACCTGGAGCTTTACATTCAAAGAGCCTTATCGCCCGCGAAGATTGGCTCTATGAAAATTAATGAACAAACTGGCCGGGTTTCTGTGTTCTTAAAGCCAGACCAGGTAAGTCTAGCCATTGGCCGCGGCGGTGCTAACATCAAGCTCGCCAGCCGACTAGTAGGCATGGAAATAGACGTGTTCCGGGAAGCTGAGGACTTCGATGAAGATATTGCTCTGGATGAGTTCCAGGACGAAATCGAGCCCTGGGTTATTGATGAGTTTAAAAAGATTGGCCTAGACACTGGCCGGGCTGTATTGGCCGTGAGTAAAGAAGATATAGTACGCCGGACGGAGTTGGAAGAAGAGACCGTCGAAGACGTCTTCCGCATCATCCAGCAGGAATTTGAGGATTCCGAAGAAGAAGCAAATCCCGGCGACGCGCAATGAGTGCGCGGCGGCCGGTCCGGCAAGGGCGTTAAATCAAGCCAAGTGGCGTGATTTAACGCCGCTCGGCAAGATTTAATGTAGTACCTTTGCAACTGAATACGAGTATCGTTCGCGAGCATAGAATGGCGGAAGCAACACCTAAGCGGCTACAGCAGGCAGCCAAAGACCTGAACATTGGATTGTCCACTATCGTGGACTTTCTGGAGGGAAAGGGGCATCAAATCGAAAATAAGCCAACGACTAAGCTAACGTCGGAGCAGGTTTCACTGCTCAACAAAGCGTTTGAGTCGTCGGCCCAAGACAAGATGGAAGCCTCTAAGCTCAGCCAGGCCAAGCGCCAGAGCGAGCTAGAAGTAACCCCTCCTCGCCCAGAACCCGTGGCCCCCAAGGCCAATGGTAGCGTAGCTGCGCCTGTTGCCCCTGCTGCTCCCGCTCCCAAACCTGTAGAAGAACCCAAGCCTGCTGCTCCGGCCGCACGGCCCGCTCCGGTTGCAGCAGCGCAACCGGCAGCGTCTGTTTATACCCCAGCACCAGCACCTGCTGTTCCAGCGGCTCCTACGGAAGGACCTCGGGCACCAGGCTTAAAAGTGCTCGGCAAGATTGAATTAGACGCGAAAGGCCGTCCGATTCCGCCGCGTCCCGCACCGGCTCCTGCTCCGGCAGCACAAGCAAAGCCAGCGCCGGCACCCGTCGAGCCAAAACCAGCGCCAACTCCTGCGCCGCAGCCAGTGGCGGAAACAAAACCAGCACCGGCTCAGGAGCCAGTTGCTGCCCCTCAGCCGGCCCCTAAGCCAGCAGCTCCTGTAACACCGGCGCCTACGCCAACTATTGCGGCTGCTCCAAGTGCTCCTCAGCCGGCGCAAGCCCCTGTGGCTCCTGCGCCGGCACCAGGGGCTGCAACACCAGTTGTGGCACCGGTAACCGAAGCTCTAGCAGCCCCCGAAGATACTAGTACCATTGTGGCCAAGGCTGATCAGCTGAAAGGTCTCACCGTTCTCGGCAAGATCGAGCTGCCGGTTGATTCCTCACGCCGCGGTGGTGGCAATAACAGCCGTCGCCCAGTAGCATCTTCCGATGTACGCAAAAGTGGCCTAGGCCCTGATGCAAAGAAGAAGCGCCAACGTCTACCTACACCAGGTGGTGCTCCTAATACGGGCAACCAGCAAGGCCAAGGTGGTAGTGGCGGCAGTGGTGGACAACACCAAGGTGGTAATCGCCAGCAGAATGCGCCTAGTCAGCAGCGGCAAGGCAATCAAAATCAAGGACAGCAACGCCACGGTGGACCAAACCAACGGCCCAACCAAGGAGGAAGCAATACGCCACGTCCAGCGGCACCTGCAGTTACTCCCGAACAGAACGAGCGTCAAATTCAAGAGCAAATTAAGGCTACACTGGCGAAACTCAGTGGTGGTCGTGGTGGCTCCCAGAATAACCGCGCTAAGTACCGTCGTGATAAGCGAGCCGGTGTTGCAGAAGCTGCCGATTTACAACGTCAGCAGAACGAGCTAGCATCGAAGACGCTCAAGGTAACAGAATTTATCTCGGCTAACGACCTAGCATCTCTCATGGATGTGTCGGTAAACGAGGTAATCAAGATTTGCTTGGGCATGGGTATGTTCGTATCCATCAACCAGCGTCTCGATGCCGAAGCCATCACCGTCATTGCCGATGAATTCGGCTACGATGTTGAGTTCTTGTCGGCAGAAGAAGAAGAAACAGACATAGGTGTTGAAGATGCCGAAGAGGATCTGCAGCCCCGTGCACCGATTGTGACCATCATGGGTCACGTCGACCACGGTAAAACCTCACTACTAGACTACATCCGTAATGCCAACGTGGCCAAGGGTGAGGCAGGTGGCATCACGCAGCACATTGGTGCTTACGATGTGATGACAGCCTCTGGCAAGCGTGTAACGTTCCTGGATACCCCGGGTCACGAAGCGTTTACCGCTATGCGTGCTCGTGGTGCGAAGGTGACAGACATTGCCATCATTGTAGTAGCCGCTGACGACTCGGTGATGCCACAAACGAAGGAGGCTATCAACCACGCACAAGCAGCTGGGGTACCTATCGTTATTGCCTTCAACAAAATTGACAAGCCTTCTGCTAACGCGGATAAGATCCGGGAAGAGCTGTCGGCCATCAATATTTTGGTGGAAGAATGGGGTGGTAAATACCAGTCTCAAGAGGTTTCGGCAAAGTCGGGACTCGGCATAGAAGACTTGCTAGAGAAAGTACTGCTCGAAGCGGAACTGCTCGAACTAAAAGCCAACCCTGACCGCAATGCAGTTGGTACAGTGATCGAAGCTTCGCTTGACAAAGGTCGGGGCTACGTAACCACTGTACTTGTACAGACGGGCACCTTGCAAGTAGGTGATATTGTACTAGCTGGTCCGCACTACGGTCGCGTGAAAGCAATGACAGATCACCGCGGCAAAAAGATGAAACAAGCAGGCCCAGCTACTCCGGTGCAGGTGCTTGGTTTGACGGGTGCTCCGCAAGCTGGCGATAAAATTCAGGTGATGGAGACAGAACGTGAAGCTCGCGAGCTAGCTACGCAGCGCCAGCAACTGTCTCGTGAGCAGAGCATGCGCACGAAGAAACACATCACACTTGACGAAATTGGTCGCCGCCTAGCTATTGGCTCGTTCAAAGAACTGAACGTGTTGGTGAAAGGTGACGTGGACGGTTCGGTAGAAGCTCTTTCTGACTCGCTGCTCAAACTGAGCACGCCGGAAGTGAAAGTGAACATCCTCAGCAAAGGTGTGGGTGCCATCTCTGAATCAGATGTACTGCTAGCCTCGGCTTCCGATGCCATTATCATTGGTTTCCAGGTACGTCCGTCGCAGAGTGCGCGTAAATTGGCCGAGCAAGAGCAGATTGATATCCGTCTCTACTCGATCATCTACAACGCCATCAATGAGGTGAAAGATGCGATGGAAGGCATGCTTGCTCCGACTGTTCAGGAAGTGGTAGTTGCCAACGCCGAGGTGCGTCAGGTCTTCCACATTACCAAGATAGGTACCATTGCTGGCTGTATGGTAACGGACGGCTCGTTCACCCGCAAAACAAAGGTGCGGGTGGTACGCGACGGAATTGTACTACACACTGGCGAGATTCAGGACCTGAAGCGCTTCAAAGACGATGTGTCGGAAGTGCGCCAAGGTTATGAATGCGGTATCAGCGTTAAGAACTTCAATGACCTGCAAGAAGGTGATAACATTGAAGGGTTCGAAGAGAAAGAGATAAAGCGTACGTTATAAGCACTATTTTCAGCTTATAGCACTCATACTAAAGCCCCAACGATAATCGTTGGGGCTTTTTCTTTTGTTCATTCGTATAAGCTGCTACGTTCTCTCCCAAATTAAGACGGTAGATTTGTACTATTAATAGCTAGCGTGCCGTATATAGGACACACTCCTTATTCAGACCTAGGTTCATTTCCGCACCGATGACGAAGCAGCTTTCTCTCTGGCTCCTACTTTTCCTTTGTATACAAACTAGCTGGCCGGCGTTTGGCCAGGCCAAACAACCGAAAAAGGTACCGGCTACTACCCGCACAGGAACCTCAAAAACACAGACCACCGCTCCTGCCAAAACAGCCGCCCCGCAAGATCCTAGCACTTTCCAGAAGGGAGTAACTCAGGTGCAGGGCGTGCTCAACACCATGTACGAGCCGCAAACTACTTCTACCTTTCATCCGGGCAACCGTGCCGTGAACGTTGGAATTGGATTGCTAGGGGCAAATCACGGCTACGACGTGTTTGGGAGTATCAATCAGTCGCCGGCTTTGAGCGTCACGTACGAGCAAGGTCTGACGGACAGCTTTGGGCCAGGCACCCTGAGCGTGGGCGGGTTGCTAGGCTACAAACACTACTACTATAATTTTCCGAAGACTACTTACAAGGCCAGCTGGACAGATTTGTTGCTTATGGCGCGGGTGGCTTACCACTACAATCTAACCAGCAACCCACAGATAGACACCTACGCCGGTTTAACAATAGGTGGGCGACTTAATTCTTACTCAAACAACAATTCTGCCTTTCACGACGCTTATAAGGATGAAGGCCTGCATCTCGCAACCGGAATTTTTCTAGGCGGACGCTATTTTCTGACCGATTACCTAGGCGTTTTTGCTGAAGCGGGTTATGATATGACGTACTTGAAGTTCGGGCTTACAGGCAAGTTTTGAGCTCAAGATGACGTCAAAAACAAAGCGCTGGCAGTTTCCTGCCAGCGCTTTGTTTTTAGAAGAATAAAAACCGATGCTTCTTTTTGTGCTTGTGCACAAGTGGTTTGCCTTTCGGGTCAATGCCTGGAGCAGGACGAGTCTGGCCACGTTTCTGACGCGCAGTACCTAGGTGCTTGTCCCGAAATTTACGCACGGTAAAACCGCCGTTACCTTTTTCAAACTGCCGGGAAGGACCCGCCGCACGGCCAAAGCTGGTGTTTGATGTGCCACCTGAGCGAGCCGCCAGAATTTCCATCTGCTGGTCGCGCTTTGCTTCCTCGGGATTCATGCTCATGCGACGCTGCATGGTCGTGACATCTGCGGCAGCATCTTTTTTCTTGGCTTTGCGCGAGTTGCCTTCAGTACCTGGAGCGCCCTGCACCACCGATGTCGGAGGCGCATCAGCCATTTGAGCGTGTACTTGCAGAATTGGAGCAAAGCCTATAACTGCTAGCGTGGTAGCAGCAATCAGTTTTTTCATGCAAAAGAAAGAAAAGGTCGCACGCTCATTTGAGCACCAGCACGGTGCAAAACTCATGCAAGCCGCCAACGACTAACGCACGAACTTGGTTCAAATTACAAGAAAAAGAGAAACTTACCACGAAAGCTAGCTTTACGGCCTCAGACTAGGTCCTCGCAATGCATCCCGAATTTCGGCAAGTAGTACTTGCTCTTTCGTTGGGCCTGGATCTACTGTAGGCGCGGCCAATGGCCGTAGCTTAACGCGGTTGGCAGCTTTTACTATCAGGAACACGCAGAAAGCAATGATGAAGAAGTAGATGATGGCGTTCAAGAACAACCCATAATTAATGGTGGCAGCCCCTGCTGTTTTGGCTTGTTCGATCGTCTTATACGCCTGACCGTCCAAGGCAAAGAACCAATTCTTAAAATCAATTCCTCCCGTTACCAAACCTAGAATCGGCATCAGAATGTCGTCCGTTAGAGAAGTAACAATCTTCCCAAAAGCCGCTCCAATGATTACACCAACTGCCAAGTCCAATACATTTCCTTTGGAAATAAATTCTTTGAATTCAGTAATGAAACCCATTAGCTTAGAAGGATTTAGAAGTGAATTAGTTATGGTCGAGGTAAATATAAAAACTTATCAATCACCACCAAGATCCTACGCTATTTGGTAATAGCGCTGCGTACTCGCCCGGAGCTACCGGCTTCGCCAGACAAGCAGCCGCTATTTTGCGTTTATCTTTGTTTCCTATCCGCTGGTTTTTGCTTTCGCTATTTATGGCTCTTTTTGACAACCTTCTCTACGCACTTGATGCAAGCACCGGTATTTTGACCATCACGGTAAACCGGCCTGCCAAACTTAACGCCCTCAATGCGGCTACTATCGAGGACATTCGGCACGCAATGCAGGAGGCTCTCGATGATGCTGCCGTACGAGGCATCATTCTCACAGGTAGCGGTGAAAAGGCCTTCGTAGCTGGTGCCGACATTGCCGAGCTAGCAGAACTCAACGAAATAACGGGTCGCCGGGCCGCCGAACGCGGGCAAGAAGCGTTCTGCTTGATCGAGGAAAGTTCGAAACCAGTCATTGCTGCCGTGAATGGTTTTGCTCTTGGGGGCGGCTGTGAGCTAGCCATGGCCTGCCATATGCGGGTAGCTTCTGAAAACGCCCGTTTTGGGCAACCTGAAGTAAACCTAGGTTTGATTCCGGGATATGGTGGTACCCAGCGCCTCACGCAACTTGTAGGTAAAGGCAAGGCACTGGAACTGATGCTCACTGCTGACCAGGTGAAAGCTGATGAGGCCTTGCGCCTAGGTTTGGTGAACCACGTAGTGCCGGCCGCCGAGCTCCTTTCCTTCTGCCAGCAATTACTCGGGCGCATCCTGACCAAAGCGCCACTTGCGGTCGGCTTGGTTATCGACTGCGTCAATGCGGCTTTCGATCAGGAGCGCCACGGTTTCCAAACGGAAGCTAACGCCTTCAGCCGCTGCTGCGGCTCCGACGATTTCAGTGAGGGTACCCGCGCGTTTCTGGAAAAGCGCGCCGCGGCTTTCACAGGCAAGTGAGATAGTACACGCGTGATGACTTATTTGCCTCTCGCCTACCCTATCTCTCTTCTTTCACCATTTCACTATTTCACCTTGTGAGTATAGCCAAGAAACTGGCAGGCCAGACGGCGGTGTACGGCGTAAGTAGCATCTTGGGGCGGGTGCTTTCATACCTGCTGGTTCCCGTGTATACGG
>Ga0325401_1007562_pt1 | contig 10553 bp, 7 predicted proteins | sample PopdelMetagenome_FD_205666 | JGI IMG/M metagenome (GOLD analysis project Ga0325401, IMG submission 205666) | Populus deltoides microbial communities from Bellville, Georgia, United States - Xylem-PdKOR-R2 | ecosystem: Host-associated > Plants > Phyllosphere > Stem > Wood/Secondary xylem | place...
ACACACACACTAAAAATTAACTTGAAATCTTGTCGCAACAGAGCACGGATGAACCTTGTACTAATAAGGGTGACATTATCAGGATCTTTAAATCGGTCTGCTAACAGAGGATTCTTTCGGCCAAGAATAGGAAGGGTAGGGGTTTGTTTAAGTAAATTTATTGTAGATGAATTAATTTGATAAAATGCACATAATAAAGGAACATCTAATGATTTTTAGCTATAAAGTAGTTTTTTCTGCTCGATGACGCGAGCCTATTCTAAGAAGCCTATTTTTATTCAAATTTGCAGTTATTAAAATAAATATTCTGGAGTAAAAAAATTATAATTTTGAAACTCGGCCCGACCCGGCGGGTCAATCCCAGACCCAGCCAATCCAGGATGGAACTGGGCCGGGTTTAAGAAAAAATAAAGGAAGTCAAAACCCGGGGTGACTTGGCTAACCTAGCGACCATGCAAGACCCGATCAAAAACCCGGTTGCAACTCGTTAACTTTTATTTTATTTTTTTTACTAAAACAACATCGTTTTGATTTTAAAAAAATCAGAATTGACTGGAGGACCTGATGACCCGGTCAAAACCTGAAATCTGGGCCTTGGGCCGAGTCGACCACCGGGCCGGGTTTAAAAACTCTGAAAAAAAATATAATCATTTTGTTTTTTTATCCATGTATTTTTCTTTATTTTGAAGAAAAATTATTTTTTTTATTAACAATAAATAATCATAAAAATCTAAATGGTTTAAATTCAATAGAAAAAATGTGTTTCTTTAGTCAAAACTTCACTTTGTTATTCATTCATTTCTTTTTTATTTTGATGAAAGCAAGCGCAATTTCTCAAATAAAAATTTATTAATCGATTAAAAAAACAAAAAATAATGTTTTGCTTATTTTTAAGCAGCTGTATAAAATATTAAAAGAATAATTAATTTGAAAAAAATATATATAAAAAATAAAAAATAGGTAATTTATTCTCACTTAATATTCATTAGCAATGTTTTAAAAAAAATCTATATATTAGGTTCATATATAATTATTTTTAATATAATCATAAAAACTCTTAACTTTAATAGGAAAACATGGTATGATCGAAAGATTTTTCAGATATAATAATTTTATTTAAAGAGAATTTTGTTATAGATAAAAAAAAATGAAACAATTAAATAAAGAAAGAGAAAAAAGACGATGCCAGTGCTTTTTAAACTTAGAATAATTTTTTAAAATAAATGAGACAACATGTCATTTACCCGGTAAATGAAGTGTCGCACGCTACAACAAATTTTGACAGAATTCAAGTAATTTGAATCTAAAAGGTCAAATTTTTATTTTTATTTTTTAATTTTAAAACACCTTAAAAATATCATAAGAACTCTAAGGAATCCATTTAAATCCCAAATATCTTCTAACTTATTAAAAAAAAAACTCAGAATCCAATAAATATAAGATCCACTCTACTTTTTCTGCCATGATTAAAGGAAAGATTACTTTTATTGAACTCTTATTCCAAGAAGATCCTAGTGGCACCTAGTATGATTCTTTTATGATCATTGACTGAAACTTTTCTTTTCTTTTTTTTTTTTCTTTTCTTTTCATTTTTGATAAGAATTTTTTTTTTATGGTTTAAAAATATAGTTGGAATTATTTTTTAAAATATTTTTTATGTTAAAATACATTAAAATAATTTTTTTTAATTTTAAAAAATTATTTTTAAAATCATCACATCAAATCGATTCAAAACATATAAAAAAATTAAATTTTTATAAAACGTGGTTTGCACCGCGTTCTCAAACGGTGGTTTCAACATAATAAAAGTGACTATGATTGAAACGTAAATATAAAAAATTGCATAGATCAAAATGTAAAAATTGCAAAAGTAAGGGATTTATATTGTGAAAAAAATATAAAATTAAGGAATCGTACTTAAATCTTATAATGTTGAGACACAATAGCAATTTATAGTGTAAATATGAGTAGCTCTGCAGTAAAAAAAAAAAACAATGGAACATAATCTCCTTTTAATTTATTTTATAATATTTATAATTGAAATTGTAATTGAAAGGTGAGTGGCTCTGTGATAAAAGACTCGGTGAAATTAATTTCTCACAGTTTGTAATAAAATTAAGCACCCAACCAGCCACATCCACATGTTTGTGGCGGAGCACGTGCATGCCTCCATCATTCTTCAGCACAGCCAGTCAAACTACAACAGACGGACACACAGATCTCCTGAATTTTGGGCACAGAAAACCTGAACCAAAACAAACTCAGTTGTTCTCTGAAGCAAAGCAATCAAACAGTACTAAACAATCCAAATCCATGTCTCTCTTTAGAAATTTAATTCAACTCTCTACTTCCAAATCCAAACCTCTCTTACAAAACCCAAATTTCCTCTTCACTTCACTCTCCCACTTCACCACCGACACGCCGACGAGGTATGCCGGCCTGGAACCTACCAAGGGGGACGAGAAGCCCAGAGTGGTGGTGCTGGGCTCGGGTTGGGCGGGATGTAGGCTAATGAAAGGAATTGACACTGATTTGTACGATGTCGTATGCGTGTCGCCGAGAAACCACATGGTTTTCACCCCTCTGTTAGCTTCCACGTGTGTTGGGACTTTGGAGTTTAGGTCTGTGGCTGAACCCATTGGTCGGATCCAACCTGCCATATCAAAAGCACCTGGGTCTTACTTTTTTCTTGCGAATTGTACTAGCCTTGATACAGAGAAACAAATGGTAATGTGGTGTGACTTGAACTTTTTGTGTTTGCTAAAATGGGGACCTTTTTGGGTTACCTTTTCTTTTTAGAGAAAGTTATTTAGCTAATTGTTTTTGGAGAGGGTATACAAAGTGACTTCTTTGCATACTTTTTAGTACTGGTAAATTCAATTAACTGTGCCTTGTTACTTGATTTTCGAATTTAAAATGGTACATAATTTGGTTTGTATTTATTGAAGGTGCATTGTGAGACTGTTACGGATGGATTGGACACAGTCGATCCATGGAGGTTTAAAATTTCGTATGATAAGTTAGTAATTGCATTGGGAGCAGAAGCATCGACCTTTGGAATTCGTGGCGTGAAAGAGCATGCAATATTTCTTAGAGAAGTTCGCCATGCTCAGGAAATCCGCAGGAAGCTACTACTCAACTTGATGCTGTCTGATATGCCTGGTTTGCAACTGCTTTTCTGTTTTTGTTTTAACATTTTTTGGGAAATAAATTTATATGTCAAGTATGTTTGTTTAATATGAAATTTTTTTTTTTTTTTTTCGTGTGCCGAGACAGGTATTTCAGAAGAAGAGAAGAGCAGATTATTACATTGTGTTGTTGTAGGAGGTGGTCCCACGGGAGTTGAATTCAGTGGTGAACTCAGCGATTTTATCTTGAAAGATGTTCGTCAAACATACGCGCATGTGAAAGATTACATACATGTTACTTTGATTGAGGTCTGCTTGTTATGAATTTTAAGCAGTTAGTTGTGTTAATGTAGAATTTTATTTTTATCATTTTCAAGTCATTAGTGCTTATACTGTGCATTAAAAATAATTCATTATTGCTATTGGGATTTTCATTTGCTAATTTACATCTCGGAGTTGCCAAAGATTATGAAGGGATTAAGCAAATTATTTCTTATTCTCAGGCAAATGAGATCTTGTCTTCCTTTGATGATAGCCTCCGTCGCTATGCTACTAAGCAGTTGACAAAGGTTAGAAATGTTTTGACTGTTGCAAAATAATAAACGTAGGCTGCCCTATCTTATTTGCATCATTTAGTCTCTTAACGTGAGAGGATTGCCCATGATGCTGATCTTTCTTAGCTATATGTTAATGAAAGGCATCAATTCCAGCTTTTATAAGGGATTTGGAACTTCTCTTTTATCTGTGTTATAATTGACTGTTGGAACCAGTTGGCATTCCAATTATTTAGGAATTGTTCTTTTCCTGTTTTTCGCAGTCTGGAGTTCATCTTGTCCGTGGGATTGTCAAGGATGTTAAACCGCAGAAGCTAATTCTAACCGATGGCACAGAGGTTCCATATGGTCTGTTGGTGTGGTCTACAGGTGTTGGCCCCTCATCATTTGTAAAATCTCTGGAACTTTCCAAGTCTCCTGGTGGACGGTAACTCACTCGTTCTCTATGACAAGTTTCTGGTTGATATAAATTTAGAAGCATAGCTGGTATAATCTCTTTGTAAAAGAGGCCAACTTTTTGGTATCATTGTTCTGGAAGTGCACGGGAAAGATTGTGATTCCTCAAGTTGACAGTTTGATGATTTATATGGTGGTTCTAACCATAGCTCTCCTTTTGCCTTCTATTTTTATCCCTATGTTTCTGATTTGGTCTTCCTTTCAAAAAGCTGCATAGCTGCACTGATATTATTTTTGGACATCCCATGTGGTTCCAAACATGTCTCCCTTCCCTTCTATTCTTCAAGTATGTTTAACTGGGTTTTGCTTTTGTCTAATGCTTCTGATACGTTTACAGGATTGGTATTGATGAGTGGCTGCGAGTTCCTTCAGTGCCAGATGTGTTTGCAATTGGTGACTGCAGTGGGTTTCTTGAAAGTACTGGCAAACCAGTTCTTCCCGCGTTGGCTCAGGTGAGAACTAAGAACAACATAAGCTACCTTTAATTTCGTGTAGACTCCCAAGTTAAGAATTTCAAGCTAAAATTTACTAATGCGGGTATTATAATAAATTCACAGAATAAGTAGGAAAAATTTTAAAAGACTCCCGTCAATTTAGCTCAATAAGGAGATTATTTGAGTTTTCAAATCTTTGTCCCTCTTCATTTCTGAAGCCTCCCCTCTCGACAAGAAATAGGTCTTGTATGATTGCAGGAAGTAAATTAATTAGATCTCTGTAACTAAGCTATTTGTATGCTTCCAGGTGTCAGCTTTCTTTTCATTATCATTTGTGCAATTGTGTGTGTTATCAAGTCTTCTCCTGACTCCTTGCTGGTGTTTCTTCATTTATGAAAAACTGATTCTGTTTCTTTGATATGTTTCTCTGTTGAGTTTTCTTCAACAGGTGGCAGAGCGTCAAGGAAAATATCTTGCAAATCTATTGAATAAAATTGGTAAAGATGGTGGAGGGCGCAGAACCAGTGGTGAAGAAGTAGAATTAGGGGATCCATTTGTTTACAGGCATCTGGGAAGCATGGCAACTATCGGTCGCTACAAGGCGCTTGTGGATCTTAGACAGAGCAAAGTGAGAGCATTCATTCAAGCCGCCTTGGTTGAGCTATTATAAGATGGAGTCGGTTGACTCACTTGTGGGATGTTTTCTGCAGGAGGCAAAAGGATTAGCTCTGAAAGGATTTGCGAGTTGGTTTATATGGCGTTCTGCATATCTGACACGTGTTATAAGCTGGAGGAATAGGTTCTATGTGGCTATTAACTGGGCTACGACATTTGTCTTTGGCCGTGATATAAGCAGAATATAGCGCTGAAGAGAGGCACAGGTTCTAATCTCTGGAGCTTGTTTTTATGCATTATTTTTATATCAGTTTTGTTTTTTCACATCCTGAAGGTTGGATGCCAGGTTGCAGGCATGCCATCAGACTGCAGTTTTTCAGGTTCTTGAGAAACCTCCATTCATTTGGAAGGAAGGGATTGAATAATTCAAGGATACCATGGTCAGGCCTCACAGCATAAAATGTGTTCACGTCAGATTTTTTCTTATCCTCGTAGTAGCCTCATATTTGATTCCTTCTCCCTGGATCTGCTAGTAACTTTGAGGGCTGCTCTCTCCGGATCGGATTTGTATAGTTTTTTTATAAGGATATGTTGAAGTGTTTTTGTACATTCATTTCACAGCTTTAAAGAATTTGACTTTGTTCCAATAAAAGATGAATGAAATTAACTTGCTCTCTACAAGTAGATAGCAGACCTTTGCAGGGTAATTTCCTGCATTTGATAGAATATGCAAACGAATCCCGGAACTCCGAGAAATGTCATGCTGCTCTGACTGTAGGTCTAGAAGAAGTGTAATTCTGAGACGTCTGTCAAAATTTGGTGGTGGCCTGTTCACCAGCATCATGCTAATGAGTTTTGTTTTTTAAGCTACAAATTGGTTCCAGAATATCAAAGAGAAGAGGAAAAAAGAATCAAGCTTATTACAAATAGCCTCCTACAGCATGCTCTACCTGAAACCATGTTCTTGCTGTTTGGAGAAAAACAAAATAAGCACGAGTAATGCTCTCTATTTTTCTAGAAAACTAAAATAAAAAAGAAAACTGGAAAAACTGGAATTTTTAATTTAAATGCAGTTTTTTTTTTTTTTTTTTTTGCATCTAGATCTAGAAAACAGAAATTTTGGTTTTTCAATTTTTTAAATTTAAAAAACATATTTTTAGATATTCTCTATCATTTTCTATGTAATTTTCCACTATTTTCTCAATAAAAAAATAACTTGAACAATATAAAATTCTTTATATATACAAGCACTAAGAAAAAAATTAATTTTTTTATATTTTCATATTTAATTATTGTCATGATTTTCTTATTTTAAACCTTGTACAAAGACTTCTTTTAAATTAACAATATAACTTTTTACAATTATTTTTAATTTGAATAAAATAAGTTAATATTTTACAATTAAATCATCACAAACTATTATAAAATAAATTTTGATTTTCTTATAAAAAATAGTTACAATCTTAATACAATCAAGTTTTTTACTTTTATGAAAAAATCCATGAACATGTAAAATGGAAAAGGAAAACTGAAAATAGAAAAGGAAAATACCATCAACTTCTCAATTTTAGTTTCATGCATTTTGAAAGTAACATAACCGGATTAGCTGATTTGCCTGCCAATAGCAATTCAAGGCATTAACATGGTTTGTATTCTTTGAAAGATAGATACGGTTCATATTTACATGCATCATAGCCTGCCTTCCAAACAGTATACCATCAGGCGTACAGCCACCATAACCACTTGTTTCAAATTCAGCCCCACATAGATGGCAGAGAACTAGGGCAGCATATCAGAAATGCCAGAATTAGCCAACCTTCTGCCAACAAGATCTTTTAGTTCAATCTCTCCTGGAAATCTCTCCTCCCTCAATTTGGAGAAAACCTGCAATTCACAAGAGAGAAAATAAGATTAAGAAGGGGAACTTAAATCTATTTCTCTTAACAAAATTGAAATCAAGGTTCAAATTTATCAAGCAACTAAATAAAACAGTTGAAAAAATATTCTCAAATGCTCAGCACAACTGTAAATTTAAATACCGACTCCAACTGGCATCGGTGGCTCTGGGAAATTAATGGGATCTACCTGGTTATAAATGTATCTGGTTACATGGTATAGAGTCTAGACCATCCAACCCATGTTTCAATTGTAAACATTGATTAGCAGAGCACACACGATCCTATTAGTGAGAAGAGTAGCCAGTGCATACAATCTCTCTTACATTACCAGATCCTCAAAATGAACTAGCAGATCCTTTCAGATACTCCACTGGCAAAAAATAAATGCATTTGAGCAAACAAAAAATTCAATTCATGCTCAAGTGATAGGCCACTAACCAATTCATCATTGCAATAAACTTCAAACGCCCCAGAGGATTGCAGGAAGGACCGCAATGCATTGCCTAGAAGCCAAGTGGATGCAATGGTCCCAAATTTATTGGCACGTAGAGAATAATACCAAGGAGGTGGAGTCATGAGTCCCAGCATCGGAAAAATCTGTTCACCACCCAACACAATTCCCATTACTCCTATTTGAAAAACCGGTACTAATTTGGCTGCCACCCGCTTCGGCAGGGTTGGGGGATAATTTACAAGTACAACATCAATTCCTGGAAACTGCGTTTCCAGCATCTTTTTCATTGTTACCGCATTCCCTCTGCAGAGAGCAACACAGAATAGTAATCCGAGCATCAATAGCAGCTCAAACCAAATCAATCCCATCAAAACCCAAACCTAAATTACACCTAATAAGATTACAAGAGCATATGCAGAGTTCACCAAATTTCGACATGAATCACCAATAACCACTAACAAAAACCATGAAAATCAAGGGTTCTTTTCAGATTCTCACATGACAGGGAAAAACCCATTCAGCTGGCCATATTACTTGATCAATTGAACAAATTACAAATGGAATTTTGTAATCACGTAAACATTAAAAAAACCCATAAGAATCTTAGACGACGAGGGGGAATCAAGGAATCAAAGATACCTGTAAGAGCAGGAAGCGCAAAAGTCAATTCTGACAGTGCTGCCAAGACCAATCCCTCCAATAACTGGCTTCTGCAATAGAGACACACACCTCGGAAAATTAATCAGTATTTTAATTATTTTGAGAGTTAACTAAGGATAAAAACGTTAACGTGATACTTCACCTGCGTTGGAGATCCTAGGGTTTCATGGGCACCCACTGGTGGTTGTTTGTGATGGTGGTGGGGGTGAGGGTGGTGGTGGTGATGGGGAGGGGGTTTAGGAGGTGGGGGAGTGAAGAGGTGGATAAGGTCAGTGCATAAGAGAAATAGAGGTAATCCTACCAGCAAAATCTGTGCTCGATCCATAGCAATACGCTGTCAGAGGGAAGAGTCTGTGTGTGCGTTTGAAAAGTAAGCAAGAGCCAAAAGAGAGTTTGGAACGACAACAAAACGCACGTTCGCTGATGCGGAAGTGCCTTTTCAGCCATTGGATCTCCTTTTAGTTGATCCAATGGTGGATCTTTGTCCCATCTTTTTTTCGGTTTGGAAAAAAGAAAAAACTATTTTTAGTTTTTATCTTCGTATATTTTATTTTTTATATACTTCTGTTATTCATGACAGCTCTCTCCCTCTCTCTCTAATGTTCTTGTGCTATAAAGTATTTTAACATAATATAAAAATAAAAACCAAGATTTATATCTAATGGAATAAAAACTCCAGTTTTTAATTAATTTTTTAGTCAATTAACAAGACAAAATCACAAGCCATCATCTCCGAGTGCATTGGATAAAAAATCACGAGCCATCATTTTGACAAGGATATATATATATATATTATGTAATTTGTTGGTAGATTATTATCATACTTTTTTTTTTTTTTTTGCACTGTCATTTACCACATTTTTTTTCTTAGTTTTTTCAATATTTTTGTTAACACATCCATTGACTTTAACCCACTAAATTCAAATTTTAGACTTTAATTCTTAGTAATTTTGGAGGAAAATATTATTGTATTAAATAAATAATGATATTTTTAAAAGTAAGATAAATCTAGTTATTTAGTTAAAAATATAAAACTCAATCGAAATGATTGTTTTCTTTTTTAATTTACGATTTATTAAACTTTACAGTCATTTAAATTCGTTTCTTTGTTTCAATCAAATATATGACATCTAATCGAGATTAAAAAATATATTTTTTTTTGATTCAACAATAAACTATTATGTAGTTAAAAAATTTATTGTTCTAACCAAATTAACTAATATCACATGATTTCAAATAGATGCATTTATCTTAAAATAAATTTTTTTCCTATTTTAACCAAATAAATAAATTTGTTTTAATATTTTCATATATAAATATTATCTTATTTTGCAGGGCCAGTTTTTCTCAAATAAGCCTCAAATTTTAAGTTGATGATGATGATGATGATGATGATGATATACACACTTACTTGCTGCAATGAAAACAATTGGTATACCAAGATGAATAAACTAATATTCCTCTACTCAATTGGGGAAAAAAAAAAGGTAAAAAGCTTTTATAGGAACATCGCAGTTGTCCCAAAATTTTACTCGGTTTTGCAGGCCGGAGGCCCATTGAAAAACTTGAAAGTCGGGCTCATGAAAATCCAGGTCTCCCGTAGCGATATACACACAAGACATCTCGAGGCTGAGATTTGAAATTTCTAGATGAATAGGCCCAAATAATTTCAAATCAAGTATCTGTCTTCCAGTCTTCCTCTTCTTCTTTCGTGGGAAAAGGACTATATATCCTTCTTCATTAATATCTTCATTATTACAGTTTAAAGTTTTAATTTTTGCTTACCTGAGCTCTAAGAAACATGGAAGTGCCCACATCAATTTGGCTGATGAATTTCAAATTTTAAAGGTGGGAATGGGAGATGGGTTTTTCTCATGTGAAGGACGCATGCATGGATGCCCATCAGCTTGCCTGACTGAGCTATTTTTGAGATCTGTAATGGTAAAAGCAGTGGAGTTTAGCAGGATTATTGTGTTATTAGGTCATTTTATTTCTAACAACTTCTGATCAGATCTTAATCACATGATGCGTAACATAATCTTATAAGCCTGTCACCCTCATCATTCCCTTTTCCTTGCAACAACAACAGGAACAAAAAACAGGGACATGCCATGCCAGGCACCCTATAACATTTTGTGCGGATGTTGCAGGCAATTTTCGAGGTGGTGCCCAGCTACCGACATCAATAATTACGAGTAATCTTACATTGCAAATTCAATGATTTCTCATGTTATCGATAAAGTATAGTATACACAGGTGAGGTGAGTGTACAGCGACGATTGATTGCTTTGAATTGTAAACCAAAAGGTGGATGGAAACAGACGGCAGAGGTGGTCGGCAGGGAGGCTTGCAGG
>Ga0325401_1007566_pt1 | contig 10551 bp, 8 predicted proteins | sample PopdelMetagenome_FD_205666 | JGI IMG/M metagenome (GOLD analysis project Ga0325401, IMG submission 205666) | Populus deltoides microbial communities from Bellville, Georgia, United States - Xylem-PdKOR-R2 | ecosystem: Host-associated > Plants > Phyllosphere > Stem > Wood/Secondary xylem | place...
AGGCACCACAGTCTAGACCCAACATGAAGGAGGTGCTAGCTATGCTAATAAAATTATCATGCAGCAGACCAGGCCGCGGGGAGATTTCATTCCTCTCTCAGGCTGATTTTCAAGATGAAATGAGATAAATGAATAGATAGGCTAGTCAGTTGGTCGGTTGTCGTTTGTACTGTTTGTATTGGGTTCACAAATATCATACACACAACAAAAATAATAAAACAAAATTATTCAGAAGTCCCTACAATCTCATTAGACAAACTCAAAATTGTTTAGAAATTTATTACCTGAAAATATAATTTTCTTCAACTTTGTATAATTCTTTAAAGACGCAGTAAGGTATCCAAAGAGATGATGGAAGGGTAAGTTACACCACCGGACAATGCCACACACGTGATCAAAGTGTGCGGGCGCTACCCACATAGATTTTTGAAATTAAACATTAATCAATTTGTATGAAAATACCATAATACCCTCAACCACACAACAAAGAACAAAAAAACCATTTTGAAAAGCCAAAAATAATCTAAATTTTTATTTTTAACTTTAAAGGCATTTAAGTAATCTCACTATTCATCCAAAATTAAAAAACCAAAACTACCCCTACATGCAAGGAATATATTTTTTTGTCTCTAAATGTATTTTAGCATTTTTACTATTCATTTTTTTAAAAAGACCCAATTACCCAATTACCCCCGTCATTCAAGATAAATGTTACATAATTAAAGGTTAAAATAATCATTTTACTGTTGTAATCGATAGTAAAATATCTTTAATGCTATAATAAAGCTATTGTTTAAACCCCCCCTTCCCTTTTAGTATATTTGTTATTCGAATGACTTGTTGTCTAGATTGGTAGTAGTATAATGACAAAGAAAGAGTATTTGTTTTTGCGAAGAGTGAAAAACAGGACAGGTGGTTAAACAACCATCTTTGCCGCCCTAATCCAGCTCTGACAATCGTTGGATCTATCTCAATGTTGGATATTTTGTTCAACATCAAGCCCTCTACCATTTGAATGGTGAAGATCTGAATCGCAGCTCCCATTTGGCCACCACAAGCTATGCAACCTGATGAAAAAAAAAAGAGACAAATCAAGGTTTTTTACCTTCATCACCTTGTTCCACCACCCTCCACCATCTGATCAACTTCAAAATTTGAGCGAAGGTTCATCTCTATATACCCTTCATTCTGGTTGGTGGAGATTATATTAATTAGGGGTGAGCAAAAAAACCGATAAACCGATTAAACCGAAAAAACCAGGAAAAAATAACTGAAAAAACCGAACAAAAAAAAAACCAAATTAACCGATTAAAAAATCACAAAAAAGTTCCGGTTCAGTTTGGTTTTGGTTTCTAAGGTCTGAAACCGATTGAATCGAACCGAATCGAACCGGTTCAACCAGGCCAACATTAAAAAAAAAGTATAAATAGGAAATGTTTTAACCCTAAACCTAAAGTAGCATTCCTAAACAAATCAGCCACCGCTCTCTACATCTCTCTCTTCCCTTTGTCTTTGGTCTCTGCATCTTTCAATTCTCTCTTTCTCTAGATCTTCAACAAGCCCTTCCTTTGCCTTTGCTCTCTGTATCTCTCCTTCTCTAGATCTTAACCAGCAACCCCTCCATACACACACACACAAACACCTACTTGATAAACCTCACAGACAGACTTCTCTTTGACTTTTTCTTCTTCTTCATCGAACTCTTCAACTCAAACGAGCTATGGTTGTGCCATGGCTGATGTACAAATTCTTCAGTTGCTAATGAAGCTTTTATGTGATAGCAAAAAAAAAAAAAAAACGAGACAATCCTTTACATGTAAAAGGTTGTGCCATAGTTGATGTACAGGTTCTTGATAAGGATTGGGTTGCTAAAAGCAAACCCCTGTTTTGGCTTGATAAGGATTGGGTTGTTAAAATCAAACCCTTGTTTTAGCTTGTACAAATCTTGATAAGGATTCAAACCCCTGTTTTGGCTTGTACAGATTCTTGATAAGGATTGGGTTGCTAAAAGTGAACCGAACCGACTGGTTTGGAAAGGAAAAAAACTGAACCGAACCGAAATTAATCAGTTTGAACCGGTTTTTGGTTTGGTTCGGTTCAAAAACTAAAAAAAATTGGTTTGGTTGTTTATTTTGGTCCAAAACTGGACCGAACCAAAAATGCTCAGCCCTAATATCAATTGATTTCTTTTGGGAGCTATATTTAAAACCCCGTATTCTTCAAAAAGCTTTACCTCCCCAAAATAGCCTGCCTTCACCTCCTTTACCATCACTGCAAACCCCACCACCACTATGCAAAACTCAGCCACTGCTACAGAACCCCACCCCAGCCTCTAAACAACCACTTTAACCCATCGCCCATATCCCATCCCCATTCTTTAGCTGAAAAAACCATTACAACCCGCAACTCCCAAACCATAACACAAACACTACAAACACCACCATCGCCGACCAAAACTCCTCCTTGCCACCACCCTCAACCTATTTCACCCTTCACAAAACTTGCCCAACCCATCACTTCAACCCTCCAGCCAAGGTAGCCCACCTTACGACCAAGCATCCCAAAACCACCATCACCACAAAACAACCCTTAAACACCACAAAACTAAATCCTAAATAGCCCCCTACCACCTCACAAGCCCTGTCCTTATAGGCTGGAAAGATTTGAATCATCAGTACCTATTAAAGGTGTACCTTGGAACCATTACCTAAACATGAAATAGGGAAAACTATGGATGTCTTGGATGATGTTGTTAATGAGAGCAATTTGTTATGGCAAAGAAGTGTTGTTGGATTTTTCCTTAGTTACAAGATGCCTTATCATGCCATGAAAATTTTAGCTTTTTAGGTATGGAAGATCTTAGGTTTGAAGGATGTCATGATGATGAAAAATGGTTTCATGATATTTCATTTTAAAATTAAGGATGATGTCTATTCGGTTATTAAAAAAGAGCTGTGGATATTTGGAGGAAAAACAATTGTACTACAACAATGGAATCCTTACTTTGTATTTTATAAGAACAAAATCAAGAGGTTGTCAACATGAGTGAGACTACATGGCTTACCATTCCCTTTATGGACAATAAAGGGTTTGAACAAGGTGTCAACCATGGTTAGGAGGCCTCTTTCATGTGATGAGTAGACTTTAGGGTGCACTAGACTTGACTTCGCAAGGGTATGTGTTGATATTGATGATTTTTTATGTACTTGCAGCTTATCAACTAAGCCTATCTCAGTTCATATTGAATATGAATGGAAACCAAAAATATACAGTACTTGCCAAGTCTTTGGACATTCATATGAGATTAATAAGCATGATTTGAATAAGATTGACCTGTCTAAGTTTAACAATGAAGGTGATGCTTTGACAGCTAGTACAGTTCCTGTTGAGAACTTGAGCACGAATATGATTGCAACCTATTCGACCAAGGAGTATAATGTGGTTCTTAATGGACCTAGTGAGATAACAGGACAAATATTGGATGAGGTTGTGATAATGGATGGTCAAAATTCAACCAATAAGGGTTGGTTCGGTCTTTGGTTTATAAAGCTCCTAATGTCATGCTTTTAGCAAATAACAGTGTTATGAAAGCCTTAATAGGTAAAGGGCCTGAGATACTTAAGGTCAAAATTGGGGTGGATCAGAGTGTTTTGATAGGAAATGAGGCAATTGGCTGCCCCTAGGGTGATATGGCATATTATGGTTTAAAATTAGCATATAACCCTAATAATGATATTACCCATGTTAAGAAAGACCAACAAGCTTTGATAGAGATACCAAGATGTATCGTTAGCATGCTAGCACCAACATTGAGCACTAGTGAGGCTAACACATCCTCATCGATAAGGGATGTTCTAACCTCATTTGATGATTTGGTTTCAGTAACCCCCATCCAAGCCATGTCTCTAGGTACTAAGTTCTCCCATTCAAGTACTAGAGCAAAGAGTAAAAAGAAGAGAGGAAAGGGCTCTAGAGGTTAGTGATTTATTTATTTATCTATCTTTTCCATTTTATTATATTTATGCTAGGAAGCTAGAATATATGAGGCCTTAATGGTTTTAAAAAAAAGGGATATTAAGGCTTGGATAAATAAATTTAATCTTCATTTAATTAGATTGTTAGAAACAAAAGTTATTTCTAATAAGATAGGGATATTTGAGACTACATTTAATCCTGCATCATGATGTTATTTATCTAATGTCACTCTTGATTGTCGTATTCTTGTTGGTTGGGATCCTTTAGTTTATAATATTGCATGTTTGGACTTATCCTATCAGTGAGTTACTTATGAGGTTTATAATTTGCATGATGGATGTGTTTTCATTATGACTTATGTTTATGGTTTGAATATACCTGCTGGCTGAAAAGATCTATGAGAGTATTTGAGATTGCATGCAGTAGGTTATCACAATAGGTTTTGGTTGATATTAGGTGACTTTAATGTTTTTTTAACTCTTCAAATAAGTGTGAGGGTGATCCTGTTTAGCATGGATATATGGATGATTTTGATACATGTATACAAGATGCAAAACTGGTTAAAGTTCCTTATGCAGGTTTGAAATTCTCATGGCATAATAGTCAACAGGATATAAAGACTATTTTAGAGAAGCTAGATTGAGTTTTTGGCAACTTTACCTAGTTCACTATATGGCCTACTACTTATTCAGAATTCTTGCTTAAAGAGCATTCAGATCATAGTGTTGTGGTGGTGTAGTTTGGTACATCAATTCCTAAGCTAAGAAATTCCTTTAAGTTCTTAAATGTTTGGGCTGACAAGGTTGATTTCTTGGGAATTATTAAGGATGTGTGGCGTACTCCTGTAAAGGGTACCCCTATGTATAGGTTCACCAGAAGATTGAGTTTGTTGAAGCCTAAACTGGAGTCTCTACATCATTATCATACAAGCCACGTATATAGCAATGTGACAGAGATGAAGGCTTAGTGGGATGTAACACAAGTTCTACTTGATGGGTCTCCTTATTATGAAGAGTATATGGATGCTGAGAGGGGCCTTGCTAAATAGTATGCTCAGTTGTGTAAGGATGAAAAAGCTTTTTATAAGTAGAGATCTCGGGTTTAATGGCTAAACCTGGGTGATAGAAACGCCAAATTCTTCCACAGATCATTGCTTTATAGATAGGTTAGGAATATGATTCATGGTTTGCCTGATGAGACATGATCTCAAGTGAGAGATCAATAAGATTTAGAGTAGTTGGTAGTTAGATATTTTCAAAGCTTGTTATCTACCTATTTGACCACCCCCTCAGCTGATGTCTTTAGGTACTTTTTTTTGTTATATTTCACCTAATATGCTACCGTCTCTGGAGACTATTATTATAAATGATGAGATTAAGGAGGCTTTATTCTCCATACTAGATGATAATACACCAAACCTGGATGGATATACTTTATTGTTTTTCAAAAGGAGTTAGGGAATTCTTGGTAGTGATTTCATTGTTTTTCAAAAGGATTTGAGGGATTTTTTGTAGTGATTTTTTTGCTACAGTGAAGTATTTCTTTGAATTCTCTACTCTACCTAGATATGTTAATGTTACTAGGATAGCTTTGGTACCAAAAATAGAGAATCCTCTTACTATGAATGACTTTAGGCCTATATTTTGTTGTAATGTGATGTATAAGTGCATATCTAAAATCATTGTGAGCATGTTGCAGTTGATACTGCTTGATGTTATAGGGCTTTCTTATACTACTTTTGTGCTTAAGAGACAAATGTCAGATGCCATTTTGTTGAGCATGTTGCAGTTGATACTGCTTGATGTTATAGGGCTTTCTCATACTGCTTTTGTGTTTAGGAGACAGATATCAGATGTCATTTTGTTGACACAAGAGCTCATGCATAACTATCATTTACTCGATACTATGTTTAGATGTGCTTTGAAAACAGACATCAAGAAAGCTTTTGATAAAATCAATTGGGAATTCATCCTCTTAAGTTTAAAAATAATTGGAGTCCCTAGCTCCATGATTAGATGGATTAAGGTCGGCATGTCCACTTTATATTTCTCAATGGCTATGAATGGGGAGCGAGAGCTGCATGGGTTTTTTCAGTCAGCTAGGGATATCTAATAGGGTGATCCTTTGTTTCCTTATTTATTTGTGTTGGCTGTGGAGGGCTTGAAAGGTATTCTTAGATAGGCTACTCAGGAACAAAGATATCATTATCACTGAAGGTGTCAGTAGAAAAGTATTACTCATTTATGCTTATGCTTTCCTGATAACCTTATGATATTCTGTCAGGTAGACATGGATTCAATGAGAGTTGCAAGGAGGGCTCTGGATGACTTTGTTATGTTATCATAATTGGTAATCAACCCAAAAAAGAGTCATGTTTTCTTATCAAGTATGGATGATGACTTGAAAGCATCTCTCTTGGGTTTTAGATTGGGCTCCCTTCCGGTCAGATTCTTGGGGGTCCATTTAATTGCTACCCGGCTGAAATATAGTGACTACATGGCTTTAATTGAACGAATTCTCTTTAAGATCAGGTTGTGGAACTCGACATCTCTTACATATGCTGGCCATTTGCAACTAATCAAATTTGTTCTCTTTTCCATCCTGGTATATTAGTCTACTATGTTTATCCTTTTTTAATCTATTATCAAGAAGATTGAGGGCTTGTTAGCTGCCTTCCTCTTGAAAGGTTCATTTATTTCCCCTTTAGGGGAAAAGGTGGCTTGAGCTTCAGTTTACTATCTTTTATAGGAGGGCGGGTTTAGGATTAAAAGGATCAAGACTTGGAATAGAATAACTATCCTCAAGCATGTTTGGAGGGTACTTTCAGATAGATCCTTAGTTTGGCCAGCTTGGGTGCATTTTGTACTGCTTAGTGGTAGATCATTTTGTCATGTCAATCTACCTTAGATATCTTCTCGGTCACGGTGGAAGATTCTTCAGAGTCGAGATTGATGTAGGAGTATGTTTGTTTCTTGCATTGGTGATGGCTCTCTAACTTCTCTATGGTTAGATTATTGGTTGCTAGATGGACAGTGTTTTTGTGACCTTTTTCCTTTCAAGACTTTATCATCTACTGGATTGTTTTGGGATGCAAAAGTTATAGACATTGTTGAGGATGGTGGTTGGGACTTTCCTTCAGGTAGTAAGGACCTCCAGCAGATCTGGGACTGCATTAAATCCCACCCCGAGTTAGTTTTCGGATCATTATGTCTAGACAGGTCATTCTATGGGGAGGTTAACTATTGATTTAACTTGGAAGGCACTTCGGGATACCGGCCCAATAATACTATGCACCAGTTTCTCTAGTTTTCAGGACATGTCCCACGACACTCTTTCATCTTATAGCTTGCATTTTTGGGTCATCTATACACTATGAACAAACTATATATTTTTCAGATCATCACCTCTGCAATATGTATCTTATGTGGTTCATATTTGGAGACCCATGATCATTTATTTTTTTTAGTGCTTTATCTCAACTTCAATATAGAGAGAGATCTTAGACATGACTTTATTTCCTTGGTGTTCTATGTCATAACACCTTTTTCTTCGGTGGGCTTCCCTTCGATTTTGGGAGAGAAAGGACTTCACACATATTCTAGCATAATTGTCACTCTCTACCATAGTTTACCTCATATGGTATGAAAGGAATACTCGTGTCTTTAACAAACACTACCGATCACAGCATGATGTGGTGGAAGAGATCTTTAGCTTGTTAAGATTACGACTTCTAGACATAAAAGCCAGTACCAGATATCTGTAGAGATCATATCTACTTGGTAGCTTTGATTTCTGTATTTATTTATATTGTTTCATTTTGGTTTGATGTTGTTTAGCTTTTTGAGCTTTCTTGTAGTCTATTTCCCCTAATCTTATAGACTTTATGACTTTTGAATCCGAATAACAAATTCATTGTATTTCTTGGGGTATGCCTCTTATATCCCTATTAATGTTTTTTCTTATATACATCTTAACTTACTAAAAAAATATTTGTTTTTGAGTTCAAAAAATGCATTTGAAAATTTTTGATTTTTTTGTTTTAAATTAATTTTTTAAATATTTTTTGATTGTTTTGATGTGTTGTTATAAAAAATAAATTTTTAAAAATAAAAAAATATTATTTTAAATAATAAATACTGTAAAATATAGCCTCGATACATTTTCAAACATCTCTGAATAAGTAAAATGCATTGGTAGTAGTGTCACTTACTATCATAGGGAAGTGAATCAAATACACAGTTCCAATCCAAATGACTAAATTGTCCATGTATCGATTGAAGTGAACAACAAAACTTTGAGCTGAACTAACTCTATCATCTAATGTTGTTTCCTTCTCTCTCTCTCTCTCTCTCTCTCTCTCTCTCTCTCTCTCTCTCTCTCTCTCTCTCTCTCTCTCTCTCTCTCTCTCTCTCTCTCTCTGAGGAAAATGGGTTATTAAAATTGTTATGTTTTGATCTCTTCACTATTTAGCTTATGTGTGCGTCTATATATATATATATAGACACACACCCACTAAACTTTGTTTCTTGGTTATATTTGGATTTGTGGGCAAGTAGAATTTGCCTATCTTTTTTTAGTCTTTCTTGATTAATTGTTAACCCACCCCATATTAAGTGGTTTGGTACCATAAATAATACGTATATAATATTATTATATTGAAGATTTGTGGATGATGATGATGATGATGTTAATGGAGCTTGCTATTCAAAAAGAGTTGGCAAACTTGCCAAATTACCATGTCATGATGCATTCTTTTTCAAAGAGCTCGTGCCAATGGAGTTGAATTTGGAGGTCAAGTACATATTATTATTACTATTATATTAATTCCCTGTTATGTATTTACTGAATTTTCATTCTTTAATTTTAATAATACGCAAATGCATACAACTTATTCTTCTTCTTATCAATTATGCAAAATTGACACACATTATTTTTTTTATAATATAATAATATTTAGATGATATTTGTTTGTATTTAGATTCTATTAGTTATTTTAACTGCGCTTCGCCGCGGGTCGAATAATGTTTTTGAAAAAAAAAAGATCAAATAATTTGTTTTACTCAAAAGAACTAGTGCGTAGGTGTTATTAGTGTGTTTTTTTGACATTGAGTAACAAATATAACTGTGAATAAAAAAATCGATGCTTATATATAATAAAATATAGTAAAGATCATAGATCTCAAGCTATTTTTGGATATAGTAGAAGAATGAAACAATGTTGCAATTACTACAGTGAAACATCATTTCCTTAATCTTCGTATAATAATTTTAATATGCATATTAATATGTTCTTATGCATGATGAATGATTATGGACATTAAAGATCAATGTGACTGTGTTTTTATGATTGAATGGTGGTAATATTAAATAGGGCTTGCATGTCTTGTCTTTTCTCTATTTTTCTTATAGGTTGTAAAATTCTTTTCTCATTTAATTTCCCTCGAATGTAACTCGAATTTTATTAATTAATTATGTAAATGTTATGTAACTTAGAAATGTAGGAATTTTGATAGAAAATTTATTTTGTAATCTAAGACGAAGAAACAATGGCGGCCACTACCAAAAAATCTACGAATACAAAAGGAATCACTGATGAATTTTTTCTGTAGGTATTTTTAGGTGATCTTTACCGACTGAATTTTTTCTATTGCTAACTTCGTCAGTATATACCGAGAGAATCCCAGTTGGAATAGAAGGAATTTAAAAAAACCAAATAATATGATGACGTGTAAGTTTTTGCGGACGCCGTTATCAATGAAATTATAGTTTGATTCAAACAGGAAAGACTATACAGTGACATGTCACTTATACTGACAGAATTGTCAACGGATTGATAGATGAAAAAATCATGTCGATAAATCCATCGATAATAGTTAATATATGACCTGGTCATCGACCTCCCCTCCCATATTTCTCTTTTTTCCTTAAAAAACCTCTTTGTAACAAAACAAACACCCCCCACATCCCATCATCTCAACACAACTCATCATTCTTCAACTTTTTTCCAGTCACAACAACACTCTATTTGACAACATTCGTGTTCTGATTGAAAATTTATTGTAGATTTTTCATTTTAAGTAAGTAAATATACCATTTTTTAAAAATTTGAACAGTTTTAAAATGTTAATTTTTTTATTGCATATTTTTGTAGTATATGTATTTTGTTTGGGAATTTACTTGTTTTATTGTTTTTTCTCATACAAACTTGTTGTATGGATTTATGATTTTGTACATGTTATGGTTTGTTTTAGATTTTATAAAATTGTATTTGCTTGTAAATTATTGAAACTTATGTCGAATTACCAATTTAGGTGTGTTGTGATGAAATAAATAATGGCTTGTTGAACGGGCTCATTTTATATTTTGTCAATTTTATTACCAAGTTGTAATTTTTGTAAATGTGTACTAATATTTATATATGTAGATAATTGATAATGAATTAAGAGAAATATTAAAGTAGGTTGGATAATCTTGAGCTAAACCAATATTTTTGTAAATTTATTTAGTTAACGTAGTTAATTAATACATGTTGTCATCATTATTTGATAATTAATACATCTTTTTTATATAAGAATG
>Ga0325401_1007568_pt1 | contig 10550 bp, 7 predicted proteins | sample PopdelMetagenome_FD_205666 | JGI IMG/M metagenome (GOLD analysis project Ga0325401, IMG submission 205666) | Populus deltoides microbial communities from Bellville, Georgia, United States - Xylem-PdKOR-R2 | ecosystem: Host-associated > Plants > Phyllosphere > Stem > Wood/Secondary xylem | place...
GGCGGATTAGGGGCGTACCGCAGCTAGGGCAGTTGGTCGGGTACTGAATCGGTTGGCTATCGGCTGCTCGCGCCGTCAGGTCGACACCGGTTATTTTAGGAATAATTTCGCCGCCTTTCTCTACGTACACCATGTCGTTTAGGCGTAGGTCGAGGGCGGCAATCTGGTTGGCGTTGTGCACCGAAGCGCGCTTTACGATGGTGCCAGCCAAGGGTACTGGGTCAAGCTGGGCTACTGGCGTGACAGCTCCGGTGCGGCCCACATTATATTCTACGTTGTGGAGGCGGGTGCGCGCTTTCTCCGCGGGATACTTGTACGCAATAGCCCAACGCGGACTCTTCGCCGTGTACCCTAGGATTTCCTGCTGCTGAAAATCATCGACTTTAATAACGATACCATCGGTGGCGACCGGCAGGCTAAAGCGCTTTTTATCCCACTCGTGCACGAAAGCTAGCACCTCCTCAAGGGAGCGGCAGAGGCGCCAAGTGTCGGATACGGGCAAGCCCCAGCTTTGTAAGGCTTGCAGCGAGGCGCTGTGCGTGGGGAAAGTGCCGCGCGTGCTGCTTAGGAAGCTGTAGGCGAAAAACCGCAGGCGCCGGGCCGCAACCAATGCAGAATCTTGCAGCTTGAGGGCACCACTGGCCGCGTTGCGGGGGTTGGCGAGTAGCGCTTCGCCGTTGGCTTCGCGCTCGGTGTTCAACTCCGCAAACACGGGCAGAGGCATGAACACTTCCCCGCGCACTTCAAATTCCTGCGGTTGATTAGCAGTAGGTTGCAGGTGCAACGGTAGGTTCTTGATGGTACGTACGTTATTGGTTACCACGTCGCCGCGGGTACCGTCGCCGCGCGTGACGCCCTGCGTCAGTTGGCCGTTTTCGTAGGTGAGACTCATGGCCACACCATCAAACTTCAGCTCGCACACGTAGGCATAATCGTCGCCGAGTGTGCGTCGTACCCGGTCGTCGAACTCGCGCAAGTCGGCTTCAGAGTAGGTGTTCCCCAATGAAAGCATGGGGTAGCGGTGCGCGGCCGTTGGAAATTGCTTGGTGATGGTGCCGCCTACACGCTGCGTGGGTGAGTTGGGTAGCGCGTACTCGGGGTATTGCTTTTCCAGCCCTTGCAATTCGGCCAGCATCCGGTCGAACTCCTGGTCGGGCACTTCGGAGATGTCGCGCTGATAATATTGGTAATTTAAATGGTGCAGGCGTTCGGTAAGGGCCTGGATTTGCTGCTGAATGGATTCGGTAGTTGACATAGACCGCAAAGGTATTCGGGACCGGCAAGATGTTGGGCGCAGCCCACTGAGCTATTCGTATTGGCTCCAACGCAAAACGGCCGCTCAAGTTGAGCGGCCGCAGTAAGGTAACGGATGGAGTGGCTGAAAGCTAGGTCTTTACGTTGAGAGCTTTCAACGCAAGGGCTTAGTACTTATTCCCCGTACCGGGCGCTAGGTTTTTCCTGCGCAGCACTCGGGGCAGTTTTGCCACCTAGGTTGCGCTCCGTCAGCATACGGGTTTGTTCAAGCTTGCCGTTCTTGCCATAAATCTCCGTCTTCACAATGCCCACGTTCGGGGAGTAGTAATCGACTACTTTGGCGGTTGTGCGCATCACCATGTCGGCGCGGGCCTGCGTGCCTGATTCGCGCTCCGACTCAATTTTATAACACGGGAAGGTGCCGGCTGGTGTCGACACGGGACTTAAGTCGCTCACTACTCGGCGATTTTGCACTTTGGCGAAAACCTTAGCGATGTCCACCACGGAGCTGCTGACTGCTACCATCACTCCCCCGCCCGGCAGTTTGCTGCCTACCTTTGGTTGATTGGGCCACGCCAAGGGCACAGGCGCAAAAGCTAGGCGCCGGTCGCGAAAACGGCGTAAACTTTCAAAATTCAATTCACTTAAGCCATCAGTGAAGCTAGTATCCTGGCGGCAACGATACGTAAGATCTTGCGAATGCACTAGCCGGTTTTTGGTATCGTAAAAACCACTCTTGAGCATAACGGTATTGGTCGTAACCGTTTGTTTTTTATTGGTTTCAGAGCCCAAACTCACCACGCGGTTGCGGATAATACCCTCCGTTTTACCATCCCGGTCTAGCAGTTGGTAGACGTATTCGGTGTTGTCGGCTAAACCGAACGGGTGCACGCAGCCACCCGGTGCCGCCGCCGATGTAGGCTGGGCCATATCAGGGGTTTGTGCTAGGGTAGTGGCTAAAGGCCAGCAAGCTAGTGTGCAAAGCAGGAAAGGACGGGAAAGGGCAGAGCAGATCATGGCGGAAAAGCAATACGAGATACTATTTGCTAATACGCATAAACCCAAGGATAGGATTCTAAGAAGATGCTTCTCTTTTGGCTGAATGGTAATTGATTCAACAGATTTTCTGCCTTAACGTTGTTGCTGGCAAGGGAAGGTGGTCGAGCTAGGTTTAGATCGGCCGCGCAACTTGCAGCGGGCAGACACGTTTCTTGCCCTAGATAAAACCCTTACTTTTCTTTGAACCTCATGGCTGACGCTACTTCTCAACCTGCTTCCAATTGGGCCGACATGGCCGCTTCCTTGCTATCCAAGCTTTCGGGCGGGGTAGAGCTAACTTGCGCTTTCGATCAAGTGGAGCTACAAGTGCCCAACGCGCAAAACCCCAATGCTGCCCCTGCTACGTGGCGCCTAAATGGCTCACTGCGCATCAAGACGCGGGGTGAAGGACCAGCTACGGGTACGTCGTCAAGTGCGGCTGCGGCCGGTGGGCGCCTTGGCTAGCGGCCTCGACATAGACGCGCGCTTAGTGGTGTCGTTCAACAACGATGATATTCAAATAGCGGGTTCGGGCGGCTACCTGATTATCAATTTCCCTAATCAGCGCGTGTTCGATACGCTCACCAGTGGCCCGCCTGGTAGTGGCGCCGAAAAACCGAAGAAACCCAAAGGCTTCGACCCCTTGCAGCAACTCAACGACCTAGCTCGACAGCTAGGCCTAGTATTAGAGCTGCGCGTGGCTGGCAAAACCCACGTGACCTTCGGGGCGGGCCGTTCGCCGAAGATTACTTTTCATGCCGTGCTCGGCAAGATTGGCTCCTTCTTCCGCGGCGACTAACTAATAACCAATGTGGCGCCGAGCAAGCGGAGGTCAAAAAGCCTGCTCCGTAGTTGTATATTAAGCAAAGCCAGGAATCCGAAGAAGCTTGTTAGAAGCATAAAGCAAGATTCCTGGCTTTGCTCTGCTGCAAAGACACACAGCACATAGTACAACTGCGCACAAGTGAAAACTTGCGACCTAGCCTGATTGCTTGTAGCAGAAGGCTGAGGCTTTGCAAATTGGGCCTCACTTGCGGCTACAAGCGCGGAACTAAAGGGCCTCAGAATGGTTTGCAAAAACGTACTGCTGTTATTCCCACCGATGAATTCTGATAGAGAACGTAATAAAATTGGGGCTCGTCGCGTGCCCTCCGCTTTTGCCCGAATGGAGCGCATGTCGCCCTTGCTTATGCTTTTGTACCTGAGCATGGTGGGGATGACGGTGCTCTTCGTGATTCTGGTGGGTGCCTACTCGCACACGCGCTTCATTAGTGCTTTACCTTCTGGGTTGCATTCTTTTCCGCGTTATTTTTCGCTGAGTACCATTGTGTTACTGGTTAGTAGCTATACCGTCAATCAAGCGCGGCGTATTTACCAGCAAGATGATATGGGCAACCTAACGCGCTGCCTAGGTGCCACAATGCTGCTTGGCGCCATTTTCATGGGTCTGCAACTGCTAGGTTGGCGTGAGCTGAGCACACAAGGCGCTTTTTTCACCGGTCAGGAAAACGATGCTAGCTACACCTACATCTATCTGATTTCGGGGCTGCACATTGTGCACGTGCTGGGCGGCATGATCTTTCTGCTCGTGCTCCTGCTACGGACGCTGCACGCTTCTCGTGACGCGGTACGCACCTTGGTATTCATTCGCAACCCTTACCGCCGGCTACAGCTGCGCATGCTCACCGTGTATTGGCACTTCATCGATGTGCTTTGGGTGGGGCTGTTTATGGTGTTTTTATTCTTGTATTAGCCTAGCGTATCATCCGCTTGTAACAAAAAGCCCGGTCGTTTCTCGGCCGGGCTTTTTGTTGGGGTAAGCTGTGTTACCTTGGTTAGATCTGGTGACTTACTTTCAGTTCTAGCGTTGAAACACCTTTGCGGCCAGAGCCGCATGATAGGTTGTCACGGCGCAATAGTCACGGTACCGCGGAACCGTTTTTTGTCGCTGTATTCGATCAGGTAGTAGTACACGCCAGCGGGCTGACCGTTTCCATCCCAGTGCAAATTGCGGTTGGTCGTGCGGTACACTTCATTGCCCCAGCGGCTAAATACTTTGATGCTCGTTAGCATAGAGCCGCAATAGTCGGGAGGCAGGGTGGGGAGCTCGAAGAAGTCGTTTTTGTTGTCGCCGTTGGGCGTGAAGATGTTGGCTGGCAGAAACGTAAGCGTATCGGCACTGTACACCTCGAAGCGCACGGTGCGCGTGATAACACGCGCGGCACAGCTAGCTTCCTGCAATTTAAACGTCACTTCCAAGCCGTTACGGTTTACCGCTTCGCACGAAGGCTCCCACCGAAAATTAGCAGTAGCGCGGCCTTTGCCATTAGTCGGCTCAAAGCTCATGCCTACTTGAGCTAGGTCGAAGCCGTTGCCGGTGGCGGAAAGTACCAGCCCATCCTGGTCGCTGTCGAGGCCGGTGAGGCTAGCTTCGTAGGTAGCCCCCAGCGTCCGGCGTACTACCGAAACGGTAGCCGTGGTGGGGTCGGTGGGGGGCAGGGTAGAAGCTAGCGCCGGCGGGTCGTTGCTATATTCTATTTGCATAGGTATCACAATGGTGGTTACCTGGGCCTCGGTGCAAGGGGTGGCGGTGGCGGTGAATACAAACTCATAAAGCTTCTTGCCCGCGGCCACGGCAGCACAATCGACGCGCCACGTAAAGCGCGCCCGGGTGGGGTTGGAGCCAGTGGTAGCCGAAAGCTGCGCCCCGATACCCGCCGGCGTGAAGTTGCGCCCCGTCATTTCCAGCTTGAGCGGATCGTTGTCGGGGTCGCTGCCGATAACGTCGAATGTCACCACATCACCGAGGTGTACACGCAGGGGAGTGGCTGGGTCGGCAGTAGTAGTCAAGGTGGGAGGCGTATTGGGGTCAGGGCGGGAAGTGAAGGCTACACGCACCGTGTCACGCTTGGGGAGGCTGCACCCGTCGTCGGCCACAATCACGTCGAGCAGATACACTTTGCCCTTGGTATCGAGGCAAGTAGGAAAGCAGAGCTGCGAAACCAGCGTATCGGGAGCCCCTGGCATTCGTACGGAACCCCGAACGGTAGTGAGCGAAGGTAGCACGCCCGTGAAGTTCACCGGGCTCATCGACAGCGTCAGGTTCGAGGAGGCATCGGGGTCGGTGAAGCGCAGGTTGATGCAGCGGTTGCTACCCGGCTGTAGGCGAAGCGTATCGCGGCCGGGCTGGTAGACGGTACGTGTACCCGGCATCGTGGCTTGCACTACGGGGGATGTGTTGGGCGAGCAGGTAAGCACTTTCAACTGAAAGTCGCGGCGCACCTCGCCAATCTTCTCCTTGTTACGGTATTCGCTGCACTTGACACCAAACACAAACAAGCCGGTTTGCGTCGGGCGCACTTCTAGGCGGCCCGTTGTGCGGCCGATGGTGAGCGTGGGGGCGCCCGGCATCTGGTTTTGCTCACTGCGGCCAGCTAGCCACGTAATTGGGTCGTAGGGTACCGGTTCCGCCTGGCTTGGCTTGGAGTTGCCGCTGCTGGAGTGGCCGTTCAGGGGCGTTACGAGTTCATACACCAGCGAGTCGCCATCAACGTCCTTTCCCCCGAAATTATAGTAGAAAAGCTCACCCCGACACGCGTAGTCGCTCAGGGGCGGAAAGATGCGCGGTGTGGAGTTGACAAACGCCTTGCCGTTGCGCACCACGGCCGGAAACTCTAGATAGAAAGTTTGGCCGGCTCCGCCGGGATTCACAATGTTGCCAATCACGTTGTTGCGGCAGCAGCGCTCCACGGCCACGTAGTAGCCTGTGGGGTTGATGTAAGTAGCCGCGGGAAGCTGCACATCGCGCGAGTACACAAGTAGGCGCGTGCTTAAGTCGGAACGGGTGCAAGCGGGGTTGGTGTACGACACAAACGAGTTGTTCGCGAGCGGCAACGACACGTTGAACATGCGCTTGTTCGTCGTTTTTTCAAACACACTGGCCGTAAGCTCGTTGTCGAGGGCGCCCACGCTGCCGTTCACGGCATCGAAGTACAAGTTCAACGTTAGCGTATAGGTGCTGCCCGATTTGTACTGTAGATCTAGCTCGCCTCCTACGATGTGCGTCGCCTGACTGCGGTGCGCAAGCAGCACCAAAGCCAGCATCAGAAGCAAGCGTTGAAGAAAAAGAGAAGAGTAGCGTTGGATCATAAGCTAGGTGGCAGGTTGACAGGGAAATAGCTTAGTCGAAAGATAAGCAATAAGGCAATGGATTAGGAGCGCAAAATGGTGAGGAGTTGATATTCTTTTGTATTTCTTTTGTTACTCAGCGTCTTCCCGTACCACTAACCCCTATATCATATGTGCCGGTACTTCTACTCGTTCTTGGCTAGTTTGCTTCTGCTGTCGTCCGCGACGTGGGGGCAGGTAACTAGCTCAACTGCCATCGCCGACGACTGCGTGGATGCGGCGCAGCGCTGTGCGGCTGCTCACCTAGCTACCTCGCAGCAGCAGTTAGCCCCCGCTGCCACTGTGCGCCACCGCCAGAAAATGGAGCGTTACGACGTGAGCTATTACAAGCTGGATATTGCCTTGGAAAACGACTCGCGGGCAGTAGGCGGCGTGGTACGCATGCAAGCGCGGGCCGGCCAGTCGCTCGATTCCTTGGCCTTCGAGCTGTATCCTTCCTTTACCATCGACTCGGTAGTGGTAAACGGGCGCCGCTCACCGGGCTGGCTCCGGCAGGCGGGCGACGTGACGGCTAGCTTGGCTAACACGGTGCCGGGCAACACGGTATTTAATGCCTACATCTACTACCGGGGCGTGGCGCCGAATAGCAATAACGGTGGCGCGGCCATCGGCAACGCCCTGAACACGGGTAGTCGCGCGCCCTGGAACGTGAACGTAACTTGGAGCTTAAGCGAACCATTCGGTGCCTACGAGTGGTGGCCCTGCAAGCAAGTGCTCACCGACAAAGCTGATTCGTCGGACGTGTGGGTGACGACTATCAATCCCAACCGCGTGGGCTCCAATGGCGTGCTAGGGCGGGTAACATCTTTGCCAGGTAACAAAAGTCGCTACGAGTGGAAGTCCCGCTACCCTATTGATTATTACTTGATTTCGGTGGCCGTTGGACCTTACGTTGAATACGTAAACTACGCCAATCCCGCGGGCGGACCTAGGATTCCGATTGTCAACTACGTCTATAACCTAGCTGCGCTCGACGCTTACAAAACCGAGATTGACCGCACACCTGGATTTATTGAGAACTTTTCGGCGCTGGTGGGTTTGTATCCGTTTGCCAACGAAAAATACGGGCACAGCATGGCGCCGCTAGGCGGTGGGATGGAGCACCAAACCATGACCACGCAAGATGGATTCAACTTCACCCTCACGGCCCACGAGCTGTTCCACCAGTGGTTTGGCGACAACGTGACCTGTGCTTCGTGGCAGGACATCTGGCTTAACGAGGGCTTTGCATCCTACGGCGAATACCTTTCTTACCAGCGGTTTGCTCCCAACAGTGCCCGCTCCTGGATGGATCAGGCGCACAGCAGCGCCATGAGCAACAGCGGCAGCGTCCTCGTGACCGACACTACTAACACGAACCGCATCTTCAACTCGGCCCTGAGCTACAAAAAAGGTGCAGCCCTGGTGCACATGCTGCGCTATCTGCTCAACGACGACACGAAGTTCTTCCGGGCGTTGCGCACATACCAAACCACGTACGCTGGCCGCACGGCGCGCACCAGCGATTTGCAGCGTGTGTTCGAAGGAGAAGCGGGCCGCTCACTCACGTATTTCTTTCAGCAATGGTATGTGGGCCGCGGCTATCCCACGTTCAGCGTGCGCTGGAACCAGATAGGACCTAGTCTTTACTTGCAAACCACCGAAACGGGGTCCGTGCCAACTGTTACGCCCTTCTTCGATACCGATCTTGACTACAAAATCACCTATACCGATGGCAACAGCCAAGTGGTGCGCCTGCGGCAGGGGCAACCCGTTTCGAGCTTCACGGTGCCCACAACGGCCACGGTCAGCAGCATCACGCTCGACCCCGATCAATGGGTGCTCAACGGCACCGGTACCATTCAGCGCGACAACACGCTGGTGCTGGCCAACCGGGCGGTAGCGCATGCGGCGCAGTTGCGCGTGTATCCCAACCCGTGCCACGACTTTCTGCAACTCCCCGACCTATCCTCGGGCCGCGCAGCCGCCACGGTGGAAGTGCTAGATGCCACGGGCCAGATCGTTTTGCGCCAAGCACTACGCCCCGAGCAAAAACAGCTTGACACGCACAACCTAGCTTCGGGGCTGTACCTGCTGCGTTACACAACGGCTGCGGGCGAGGTGCTGCGTGGGCGCTTCGTGCGAGAATAGAACCATACTGCTTTACAACAAAAAGAGGCTTCAGCTCCGCCAACTTAGGACGGGGTTGAAGCCTCTTTTTGTGGATAGGTGACTGACCGCCTTGGCGGAGCAGCAAGATCGTGACCTAGCCCTTGGCGTATTGCTTGATGCGCGCCTGTACTTCGGCGGGCGCGGGCGGGAGGTTCAGCGTCAAGTCCAGCAGCTCGTCAAACGAATGGGCGTGCGTGAAGATGGCATCTTGGTACGGATTGCTGAAGAAGCGAATGAACCCAGGCTGCTTATTGATCAGCACCAGATCGATAGTGACTGTACCAAACCGCTGGTTGCAGCGGCCCGTCTCGGCGCAATCGGTGGGCTGGGGCTTCAGAAAGTGCTTGTAGATGGTTTCGGTGTAGCGCGGATGGCGGTGAGTGCGCTGGTCGGAGGTTGAGAGGTTATAGCCAAGTGCCAGCACCCGGTCGCGCAGAAAGTCGAAAAAGTGCTGAAAGTTGCCGGGGCCGATACTCGGGTCGAAAAAGAACACTGCTCCTTGCCAACCCGCCTCTTTCAGCAGCTGCACCCGAAGCCCTTGCCCGTTGGTAATGTTGGTTTTGCAGAAATGATACGCCTTGAAGTACGGACCTGCCCAGTTGAGATATACCTGCTGGTCTATCCATTGGGCATGCGTCCGCTGTTCCGCTGCCGTGCGTGCCAGCGGATGCCATTCGCTCTTGGAGTCTTGGGCTGAGCGACGAGAAAAGAGGTGGGCTAGGTGCTTAAACAAGGTCGAGTTACTACTTGAAGCACAAACACTAGCCACCCAAAATAGTTTTTCAACTCACTGCATCTTACAAAGTAACTTTCACGTCTTTGCTCCTTGTCCTATCCTCGACCGGGCCGAACCATGGCAACAGAACATTCTATTCTTAAGCAATAGTTGCTGACAGAATACCCTTCAAGAATCGGGTGTGCCCGATATATACTCTCTGCGGCAAGCCGTATCGAACTAAGGTATCTTCTCAGTATTTACTGCTCCGTTGAAGAGAAACGTATAAACGAAAAGAGGTCTGCACTAATTAGCGCAGACCTCTTGTGCATGTAACCTAGCTTCACGGAGGAAGTGGTTATTAAGTACTATTTCACCCGCGTCCAAGTTTGGGAACGGCCAATCACGGAGAAGCCGATGTAGCCCTTTACTTCCATAGAGGTGGGGCTAAGCACCTTCATGTAGCACGAGTACGTTTTACCGTTTTCGGGGTCGTAAATCTTGCCATCATCCCACTTGTTTTCGCTGTCATAGGAGAAGTCCCGCATAAAGACCAGACCGAGTAGCGGCTGCGACTGGAGCTTTGGATCGGGGTTGTTCTTGTCGACTTTGGGCTTGCCGGTGGCCGGGTCATTCGGGACGCTGACCGTCACGATTTTGCCGCAGAGCTTGTCACCGCATTTGTAAATTTCAAACGTCGCTTTCTTGTCAGCATTGGTCCATACGCCCACTGGTGAAAGCTTTTGTGCGGCAGCCATTCCTGTGAAGCCTAGCAGCAGAGCCAAGCAGAGGAACAAAGTTTTTTTCATGACAACGTAGAATTGAGTGGATTTTGTGGGAAAAAGATACTCTAAATATTGCATATCAACGCTGCTTGACGCTTTTTCGGGGAGGCGTCACAGCATAGGTCATCCCAAAGCAGTTACATCAATGCTAGCTTTTTGAGAAAAGACAAAATCTTTAGAAATAAAAACTAACTGATAGTCAAGGCTCTGCTTCGTAAACTGTCGAAAACGTCTAAAAAATGGAGTTTTTATTTTGAACCATCCGCCCGGCTTTTAACTTTACCAACCAGTAGTGAGTGCTACGGCCCCTCCCAAGCAAGCCCTAAGGTGCTGGGTAACACGGAAGGGGAGATGTCGAACGTAAAGAAAGGAGGTACAAAATGTCTAGTAGTCCCAACCAAATCCTGCCAAGCCTGTCG
>Ga0325401_1007569_pt1 | contig 10549 bp, 7 predicted proteins | sample PopdelMetagenome_FD_205666 | JGI IMG/M metagenome (GOLD analysis project Ga0325401, IMG submission 205666) | Populus deltoides microbial communities from Bellville, Georgia, United States - Xylem-PdKOR-R2 | ecosystem: Host-associated > Plants > Phyllosphere > Stem > Wood/Secondary xylem | place...
TTGGTGCCCTCACATCCGTCTATGAATGTCATTGGCAGTAGGTGGGTGTACAAGATTAAACGACATATGAATGTTAACCTTAAGATTTGAGGAGATATGAATGCTAGAAGATAAATCATTTACTGATTTTTATGCAAAACTTAGTGAAATTGTAAATTCTAGGTTCAATCTAGGAAAAAAAAGTGGAGGAATCACGAATCGTAGGGAAGATTCTAAAATCCTACCTGAAAGATTTTGTCTAAAGGTAACAACAATATAATAAAGCAAGGATCTAGACACTATATGTGTTGAAAAACTAGTATGTTCCTTAAAACATATGAATCTATATAGCCTCATTAAAATAAAGTTAAGTCCATTACACTTACATCCATTAAGAAAGAACATGTTTATTCTTCTGATGATGATTTTAATATTAAAGATATAGATCTTATAGCTAGGAAATTCAGAAAATTTATGTTTAAGAAAACGATCAATGGAAAAGATTAAAAAAAAAGGGTTAAATTACCAAAATAAATTAGTCAAAAAGTGGAAGTAAAATTAAAATTAAATCTAAGGAAAGAGTTAAGTGTTTTGAATGCTAAGGATATGGTCACTTATGAAATGAATGTCCTAATTTCAAAAGAAATAAAGGAAAAATCCTTAATGTATCATTAAGTGATAAATCTGATTTTGAAAATTCTGATTCATCATCTGATAATGAATTTGCTTTAGTCGCTCTGTCTAGTCTAGTTAATGGATGTACTAACATGAACCAAACTATCAATGCATTAAGAGAGTCTGATAAATACCAAACTATTAACAAATTTAGTAGTTCTAATATAAATCAAACTGATGAGAATAATAGTGTGCAATTTTCTAAAAATAAATGTAACATCTACAATCATTAACGGTTCTTGGATATTTTTTATGTTAAAAGAAACATTAACGATATAGTTTTAATTTTTTTATTAAAAACACATTAATAATACCTGAATATTTTTATCGCTCATCCGGTTTATTTTTAGATCTGCCAAGTCGACTAGGTCACATCAAGTCAATTTTCTATTAAAAACACAATAACAATACGTAGATATTTTTTCTATTAAAAAAAGTTAATTCGACTTGTAGCCTAATGTATACAATTATCCATTCATACAATTATCTTGTAGATGAAATTTTCTTGAAACTATTAACACATGAAATGTTTTTAACGTTATCTCAATAGGTTGAGTTCTTTTAAAACAAATGGTGTTACAGGGTTGGTCAAACCTTTTTGTCTTCCTTGTTAACACACACACACATGAAGTACTAGAAACTCTCCTATTCAAAAAAGGAAAAAGGAAGCAGTTCAGAATTTAAGATCAAACTTGTCTGGACGGACTGAATATGGGGTAGTGTACTGCTAACAATAGGGATTACAAAACACCAAAGTTTACTTCTTTCTTGGCCATTGTTGAGGAAACTAGAGTTAGATAGAATAAAATCAAAGAAAGAGGGTGTTTTGATGTGAAAAATGATCTACAGACTACAAATATGTTTCTGTTGTTGGGCATTGCAGAGTTATGGTCTGTGGCTACTTTGGGCTTCTTTTACAGAGTGAATATATCTAGAATGGCATCTTTGCTAACTAGAATTGGTCAAGAATATAGGCCCCCAAGTTTAGCTAAGAAAGCCCAATAACTTGGCCCAAGATCCGACCCATGTGAAAATAATTACCTAGCCGAGGTAACTTTAACAAATAATTCCATTTTGTTGGGGAAATAAATTCACGAGAAAACATGGAGGAGATTCCCTTCACGTACAAGAAATGATACGCAATCTAGCACTGCACACACCAAGTGCTTGGAATATGCTTTGGTAGGGTTCCACCTCCACCTGACGCCACCGTCCAACCCACCAAGCAACAAATCAAATACTCTCTCAGGCCCTGATACGATGACTGCTTTGTGGGAGAGCCTTAATAGTTTCAGGCCTGACTTGACTTGATGAGTGAATCAGCTAATTTGAAGTGTGGACCGAATAATTCAGTGAAAAAAACACCTGCTACACTTGCTAATGATGGTGTTGCATGCTTTGCTTGCTGCTCACTTGCTTCAATTTCAATGTAATTCAGCATATGAATTAGCTTGATTTCTGTGACTCCATTATTTGTTTTTCTTTCTACTTGTTAGTTTCCATCATGCATGCATCAAAATGCAGACAGAACAAGATGGTTGTGAAAAGAAAAGGTTTCGTGAAATAGTATAGTATTTTATGACACTAATTCTTTTTAGGAATTCAACACTTGATTCTTTTTAGGAATTCAGCACTTTTTATTGCAGGGTTTAAGTATTCTATAGAAGATAGTGCCTTACAATCCACTTTTTCCATCGTCTATCCAAAACTCCACAGCCACCACTGTGATATGATTGAATGCCAAACGAAACTGCAATGTCAGTCTTAAATTCCCAGTGATTATCTAGCCAGCGAACACTTGTAACCTTCCCCTCAAAATATTGATCATTTATGTCATTCAAGGATAAGTTTTTCTTTGACCAGTCCCACATTTTTCCTTAAGCCATCAATCATGTATTTGCAAGTTAGGCTATTTGGTGCAAATCCAACTTTCAGCATCCGTTCTTGCAGCTCCATGAACTTGGCCACATCACCATCTTCACAAACAATTCTGACAAGTGTACTATAACTCTCACTATCAAAAATTTGAAATTCCTTGGCAAACAATACCAATAACGATTCTGCTTTGCCAGCATCCTTTTCTCTGCAGTACCCATGTATCATGGCTCTGCATATTTCTGGATCAGGTTGCAAACCAAAATGAAGCATTTCTTCCATCAACTTTTCAGCCTCTATACTTCTGCCCATTCTACACAAGCAGCGGATGAGGGCTTTATAGGTAAGAAGATTTGGGTTTATGTTCCCAACAACAATCTCAGCTTTTAGAGATAATGCATCTGCTACACAATCACCTTTGCAGAGAGACTCGATGAGTTTATTATAGATTTCCACATGAGGTATATAACCACGCTGAGACATTCTTTCCAGAAGAGTCTTTGCTGCAAACGGTCTATCCTCTTCACATAAAGAAGCAACTAGATAATCATAAATATCTGGTGAGATTGAAATACCAAATTTCTCAAGCTCCACAACCAAATTCAAAGCGGAAATTAACCAACCCTCTTTCCTGTATCCTTGAATAAGAACCCGACAAGTAAAACTATCGGGGAAAATCCCATTTCCTATCATCTCATACAACAATGACTTAGACTCTAGCATCTTTCCTTCCTTGCAATAACCACAAATAAGAGTATTATATGAAACAACATCTGGATTCAACCCTCTGTGAATCATTCTATGAAGGAGTTGGTGAGCCTCTCTCACCCTTCCTTCTTTACAAAGGCCATTCATTAATGCAGTATATGAAACCAAATCTGGCAAGACACGCCTTCTATACATTATCCTGTACAAATAAAACGCATCACTCAATCTTCCTCTTCCACAGTAGCCATTAATCAGCGTATTATATGTCACTATATCTGGCTCAAAGCCCTCTTCCTCCATCTTCTCCAAGAAATCATTCATCTTATCGATATCTCCATCCTTACAAAATAGATGGGTCAGAATATTAAATGTATATGAATTCGGGATAACACCAACTCTTCCCATCTCTCCATAAACATGCCAGCAAAGATGGATATGATTCGACTTTAACAACCCATTCAGAAGATAATTGCAAGCAATCACACTAGGAACATAACCAACCTCTAAAATCTGCATAAAAGTCCTAAAACCTTCTTTAATCATACCCGCTTTCACATAAGCCTTAAGTAACAAATCAAAAATAATAGGGTCCCAATTACAGTCTTGACAACACAAAAACAAACATTGAAACACATCTTCATCAGTATCTTTAACCAACAGAATCAATTCAGTTAAGAATTTCATAGCTTGTTCGAATTCTTTAGACCAAGCTAAAACATGAAGAATAAGACAATAGTTAAGAGTAGAGGGTTTGAGACCCAGATCATTTTTGACCCAGTTAAAGAAAGTGAGAGCTGAAACAGAATCGGACTGGCATCTCAATAAAACCCTAGAGATTTCATTGGCACCCAGATGATGAATAAGCCCCTTCATGTCATCATTTTGTAGAAGGGTTAAATGGGTGTTGTCTCGTTTGAGAGAGGAGTAAATGAGATTGACAAAATTGTTGGGGTTTTGATTTTCAGGGAGGAAATTGTAAAGTGGGTTTGAGAGAGAGATGGAGTTGGAGTTTTGAATTGTTTGAAGAGAAGAAGAAGAAGAAGGTACTAAATTCTTAGTAAGTGTGTGGTTTTGTGCATTAGATGCAAAGGTTTTTGAGTTTTTAAGGATTCTGATTGAAACTCTAGTCATTACTTGCTAACAAACAGATCAAAACAAAGGAAAAGGGCTGAAAAATAGAGGGAGATAGAGAGATACCAGCCAGGTTTTGGTTGAGTTGGAGACTATAATCTATCAGATAGGGAGGACATGGAATTCCCTGTTCTTCGTTAATTTGGTGCTTACTTCTTTTTGTTGATTGACTTGTATTATTTTGTCATTGCAAAGGACTTCCGTCTCTCTCGCATTTCTTTGCCTTTTAAGCTAGTAATTCAACCCGGCCTCCGTCATCATGTTAATGTGGTAGTAACCTCATCCATCAAAACAATATAGTTTTAATTTTTTTAAATAAATTTAAATTTAGTTTTAACTGAGTTATATGTTAATTTATTAGATTTACTAGTTTATTTCAAGCAGAATTTGTTTTTACACCCTTTCTATTTATGCTTAGTTATGAGTTCACTTATGAGCCCAACTAAAATTAATAATCATGAAAACAATTAAATATAAAAAATATTTATATTTTATAATTTTTTTATTTGAGAATCACGTTCTTTCACTTTTTAATCCTGGTAATCCTGATACTATCCAGTTTTATATACTAATTCAATGTATTATCCTAGAAGAAATAAATTAGCATTTTGTCATTATAAATAACTTCAGTCATCTTATTGCAGTATGATCAGATATGGATATTTGAACATTCTAATCCTATATACTTAACAAATTATAGCATTCTAAACTCTTTTGGTACTATAATGTTTGGTAGCAAACATATTTTTGCTGCTTGTACAGGGTCAAACAGATTATTTGCTTCAATTACTCTTAATTTTTCTTTTAGAGCAACCCATTTAGCATAGTCCATGGGACAAACAAATCCATCATTAAAGGATTCTTCAACTGTCAGATCCTAGTAACCGAAGTTTAAGTCAGCTGAACATGGGTAATATAGATAAAATTATACTAAGTTGTTTAATTTACTCCCATGTTCTGAGGAGTATAGGAGACATAAGTTGCTGGTTATTCAAGCAACTTCATTCTTCATGAATTCTAACTCACTTTGATAATGTGATTTTAGGTGAGCCCTTTCTTTGTTCATTATCCGTTCTCTTAGTCGGGTGTAATAGACTTTAGGTAGGGGATCTATGTTTCAACCATAATGCATATAACAATTTATAAGCAAATACATGATTAAATGCATGATCATGATGCATATGTCAACGTATATTGGATATGGATTTATCATTTCCATGAAAGATTGATGGGCATTAATTTGCTTGTGTTATTTCTTGTCAGGAGTAATTATACTCAAGTTGTTGCTTTGAATCATGCTTATCAATAGACATACTTTACACAAAAGATAGGTCAAAGCCCTTTTCATTAATAAGACTAACAAGTCCATTACATTGGTTTTTGGAATACAAGAAAAGAAAAGGCACATTAGTCTTTTTCTCCAACCACTTCTCTAGCCAAAGGTAGAAAGGAAAATCTATGATTCTTAATCATTACCAGAAAAGCATCGGTCTCATCTAAGCTCTAATGGTTGTGGAGGATGTCCTCTCCAACCTTTTAGGCATTGTTTCTAAGAATCTGGGCATATCTGGCAGCTTCGTCCATTTGCTAATTTGTTTTGATCATCCTTTCTATGAGCAGTATATTACTTCGGTTCAAGGCATTGTTGTTGATGTTAATCTAGTCTTTATGTTTTTCTAATGCTATTAATTTCTCTTTCAAGTGCTTCACCTTTTCTCGTTCTTTGTCAAGCTTCATTCTCAACACCTTGATTCATTTCTTCTAATCATTAGATCTAATTTAACAGCCTTGATTGCCTTCCTTTTTCCTCTAACCCTTGCTACTTCTTATGCTTCAACTAGTCTGCTTTCCATCATCATATATTTTTTGTTAAGCTCCTCATATATTTTAGTCATATCCACCAATTCTCCTTAAACTTGTGCAAATTTATCCTGATAATATTCAATGCTTCCTTGTTAATCAATGAAGTCATACTTCAATGCTTCATGTTCAGAGTTGTTTTGCATCCTGTTCAAACCTAGTTCTCCTCTCTCAGTCTCATATTCTTCCCTTGTGGCCTTCTCTTTGCCCAATTATAGCTCTAACATTATTATTCTTGCATCATTGGATTAAACTTGCTTGTCTAAAAATTCCCTCGCTTTGTCTCCTTCCAGCACCATTACATCTAAATCTGCCTTGTATATCTTGCTCTTACTTAACTTTATTTAGAGCTTGTCTACTTGCTCTCTCAGCTCCTCCTCATCATTAACCCTCTTTTTGTTTTATGGGCTCTTTCATAACCTACAAAGGTCCAGTTTTAGAATGCGACATCCTAGGAACAATAGCGAAAGTCAAATCCCTCCATCTTGTATACTCCTCACTTGTGTTAGGGTCCCTCAAACTTTCAAACTCCTTTTTGTTCAGAACGAAGTGATTCCAATCTAGCTTGATAATCTTCAGGACCTCACGTGCAGATAGATCTTTGAATAACCTAGAAAATTAGGCAAGTCCAACAATTATCGGGATATACTGAATGGCCCCCTAGTTGTCTTACCATAAGAGACAAAACATAACTTATATAACTTGTAATCCTAACCAAAGGTACCTAATGTCTTTGCCCGCAACTCATTAGGACATCTACCGTTATAACCTACAAGGCTTTCCATTTGAAATTTCTATTAGGCAGCTTTTGCAGCTTTTCTATCCAATCTTGATCGCTCAAGTTTTCTCATTCTTCTTCTTCCATTAACTTCAAATGTCTTTGGTTAAACCACAAAAAATTATTGAAGATCAGTTTCTTCATTTCAATATGACTCACCATCTATATGTATATAATAACTACGTGCAAAATCTCATTGCCCATTTTCTAGTTTTTCTATAATGGTTAAAGGTTAGGATGGTTTCAGCCAATTTAGCAACAAGGTTAATTTGAGTGTTTTCATAATCCACAAACGTAGTGGCAACTTCTAAACTTATTACACCCATTATGCTTGGAAACAACACGAGGCCAAATATACCTAAAGTAACTAGTCTGTCTCTTTCTATCATGGATCCATGTTGTGATGTTTTCCTCTTTAACTCAACTTCTAATAGTTTCCACTTCAACACACTAGCATTCTTCTCTAAAAAGTTAGTCAAGTTAGGAATTTTGAGCGGTTTTGACATTTCAGAATTACTCTCAAAGGGAAATAAACCCTATACATATGGTTAGAAAACTCCATCAACATTCCAAATTCTCTCATAGTTAGACACATATCTACATTCTCAGAAGAAAAACACTTATAATCAGGATCCTAAAAGTGAACAAGAGTTCTAATTGTTGAGTTCAGTACTTTTACCCTCATGATTTCTATCAATCGCTCATCCTTCCTAAAAAATGCAATACCCTCATGATTTCTATCAATTGCTCATCCTTCCTAAAAAATGCAACCTCATCAATATTCTGAACATGGACCATTAATTTCTTTACCTCATTCATAGTGCAATTCAGGATCTTGATTTGTCGCAGTTTTCTTGCATCACATCTAGGGTAGTCTTATTCTAACAGTTGTAAAAATTCAAAATTTTGCCCATGTTATACAGTGGTAAATTTAGCAGTGGTGGCCATCTTATTATTCACAAGTCCTGTAATTCAAGATGCTTCATATTTAGGCTCAAACTTGATGCAAAAAAAATTATTATGGAGCATACACCTTAAAGGTAGGTTTTAGTTTTTTTATATGAGATAAATTATAGGTTTACTACTTGGTTTTAGTTCCAGGCTCATACATGTCTGGGCTTTTTTTTAAGACCAAACGCATTTGGTTTTTTTTGTTAAATATCCCTTAATTTTGTTTTTCTTTTTTCTTTTGGAATAAATCATCTTTAAATCGATTCTTGGCCTTTTTTCTTGTTTTTTTTCAATTTTGGAATAAAATTCTCTTTATGTCATTGTTTTTAAGAATATTAGAGTTTTTATGATAATATTAATAATTATTTTATGAATAATTATGTATTAATCTAATATGCAAGATTTTACCCATTAAAATTGAGTGAGAGTAAAATATTGATTTTTAATTTTAATTTTAAATATAATTTTCTCATATTTATTATGCATTAAAATAATTGATTCATGATTATTTTTTAGTTTTTGAATTAAGATTTATTTTCATCATCATAATAACTTTTTACTTAAAAAAAAACAATATTTATCTTAATGAACGCATGAAACAAAGAAGAGAAATACAAGAATAAGGACATTAATTTTTTAATTAAAAATATATATTTTATCAGTTTTAGATCAAGTCATTAGAATTTTTGCAAATATATTTATTTTTATTGTTGTTATTTTTTATTCAATAAAGGATGCGACTAATAAAAAAAGAAATTTTATTTACAAAACAAATAATATTACACGAACAAGAAAGAGATAGTTTTGATGAAAAAAAAAGTATTTTTCCTTAATCACTCGTTGTTTTATTTTTATTTTCATATAATTCAATACGCTAGGACAAGATTGTAATATGTTGCTTGGTTAATAGAGGAAACTTGCTCTATTAGATGGACACCCTATGAGAAAAAAAGAATTTCCCAAAGACTGTCATCTTTAGATAGATTTCTTTTTTCTTTTTTTTTTCTGCGACCTGCAGTTCCAGTCCTTCATGCAGTAAGTTTTCAAGCCTCTCTTCCTTACCGGTAGGGCAATCTTCTCTCATGGCCTTCACATCCCGCCCGGCCCGGAAATAGAACCCAGCCCTCTTCTGATCCATTCATTTCTGAAAGCACGGGATCCAGAGCCCCCCCTATTGCATAACCTAAAAAAGCTATAAACCGAGTACGTAAGTGGTTGCGGAAACGAGACGCTTTGGTTACCGGCGAACGCTTCCAAAGGCGACCCCTTCGAGTTTCCGGCTGTTTCCTAGATTGATGTAGCCTTTCGTCGCCCGAAAGAATATCTAAGGACTTCCATTGGAACTGTTTATATTCTTCAAGAAAACTAGACTACATGAATAAAGGGATTGTTTGGCAGATATTATTCTCCATTGCATTTCATTAGATTACCAGTGCCCAGCAAGGGGGACTTTTTATCACTCGTCTTTCTACAAGTGAGACTCTTCCATACCGTACCACATCGCTATTGATTTAGTTTATGAATGAGTTGATAAACCGAGTTCATCTAACAAAGACACTTTGCTTATTTAGAAGATACTTGAGCAGCAACGCTAATGCACATGCCAGGCATCTTGCTACATTAGGAATCGCCTGCCTCTAGCAGGAAACTATGCTAGGCACGCTTTCAAACAAAGCTTACCCATCCAAATCAGCCGAGGAAACCAAAAATGGAAGGCTAGGCTCAAGACATTGACCATGAAACTGCGAAAGGTACGACAGTTTCAACAAGGGCATTGACTTCCATTTATCATCAGCATCGGCAAGACATATACTCAAACAGGACAACATTCACATGTGCAAGTTCATAGCGTTCATGATCTTTTAATATAGGGAAAAAAGACGATTCACAATCGAGACAAATTCAGTCATCAACAGGATCCTGAGGAGTTTCATCAGCTCTACGCTTAATTGAGATCACTGGACATTCAGCATGCTTCTGGCAAAATTCACTCACTGTTCCCACAAAAACCCTGCAGAATAGATCAACACGAGAGATTTCAAGATAACTGGGATCCCATTCAAAAGTACAGACATGAAAGCACATGCCAGTGCATTTAAGGAAACATTTGATATGTGGAATTTCTAGTTAAGTCATCATTGAAAAGTGTCAAGCATTCCATGAATGCAATGACTGGGCAAACCTCTGAAAAGGGCCAAGACCGCGACTTCCAACAACCAGGAGATCTGGCTGGACTCGTTTTACTTCATGGCAAATTACTTCCTTGGGATCTCCTTTCTTGATCCATGCTTCACAGGCAACCTAGAAGCATTCAATGGAAAGAAGGTGAAGCTAAAACTAAAGGATTAAATACAACCAGTCCAGTTCATTGATGTGAAAAGTGGAAATGAAGATAGAAGTGAGGTCATGCGTAGGAAATTGACTATTACCCCAATCTCATGGCATCTATTGACAAAGTACTCCAGCAGATGAAGCCCCCTGGTCCTATCCCTATGCTTCATGTTTTTAAAATCCTCAGGTGAGGCATACAAGCTATCCATGTCATCAAAACCTATTGAAAAGAAAGTGTTAGAAGAAGAAGAAGAAGAAGAA
>Ga0325401_1007572_pt1 | contig 10547 bp, 9 predicted proteins | sample PopdelMetagenome_FD_205666 | JGI IMG/M metagenome (GOLD analysis project Ga0325401, IMG submission 205666) | Populus deltoides microbial communities from Bellville, Georgia, United States - Xylem-PdKOR-R2 | ecosystem: Host-associated > Plants > Phyllosphere > Stem > Wood/Secondary xylem | place...
TAATAAATATAATAATTATAACAAAGATTAAGTTAGGATGATAAGATAAATATGTTATTTATTAAAAAAAACTTAATATTTATTTTAGATTGAAATTAAGTTCTAAAAGTTTTAATTGATTTGAATCAATAAAATTAAATTTTATTTTTTTAAATTAAGTATTAATTCTACATCAAAACTTATATGAAATCTCTATATAAAATTAATCAAAATAAAATATCAAACTTAATTTCAATAAACTTAATGTAAAAGAATTAATTGAGAATAAAAAAGTTAAACGATAAGAAATTAAATTAAAATAAAATATTACAGGTAATTATTACATCCCACAATTAGATTATATCTTTCTTATATACTGTATTTTTATCATTTTTTTAATATTATTTTTATCTTATATTTTCTAGCGTATTCCATATACTATTTTATAGTTTATTAAACATTAATTTTGTGAAAGCACATTACATTTATTAAATGAAGAGTAAAAGGATCTAATAAAAAATAAAAGTTTAAGATTTGTTAAATGGAAAGCAAAATCATTCAATTAAAAAAAAATTGAATGAAAAAGAAACCAATAAAAAAGGACTTGGATGAAAAAAATACGTGTGAACAGTGTTTTCCACTTTAAATTTTTCAAATTATATTGATTATACTTTTTACTCAACTTATTATTATTTATAAGAAAAAAAATTGAATTCATATTTCGATTTTAGAAATTAATTTTTTGACAACTTAATTTTTTAAAAAATAGGAGTAATAAAGTAACTTATTATGTGATATTTATGATTTATTGCGGGGTATTTTGAACGATCAAATGGCTTCACAAAGAAATTATACTATCCATACGGCGCTTGTGAAAAAATGGAAAGAATCAGAAAGATGGAGCGTCAGGGTGGACACGTGGAAGAACGACTGCAAATAAGAAGAGGCAATTTCGAGCTGGCTAGCTTTTCATGCTTTTGCTTACACCAGAAATACAGAAAACACAACACGTTTTGCCTTTTCTTTCTTCTTATTAGAAAAATAAAATCTCCTTTAAATCTCTCTGTCTCTCACTTTCTCTCTCTCTCTGTTTGTCAGTGTCAAACGGAGATGACTGTTAACCGTAACGGAATGCAATGACAGAAGTTTGCCGAAGAATGTCCAACGACAATGAAGACGATTCGGCGGCGAAATGCAGGGAGCGCCGAAGAAGGAGAATCGAGATGAGGCGTCTCGCCGCTATCTCAACCACTCGTGGTTCTCCTCAGCCGACTTACGCAAAAGGTTCAAAAGAGAAGAGCCAGGCGACGGGGGAGGGGAGCTCGAGTTCAACCGCTGAGGGAAAGCGGATTGTTGAGACTGTGAGTGAAATTCAGACGGTGGAGCCGGTGTTTGGGAGCATGTCAGTGTCAGGGAGGTCACGTGAGATGGAAGATGCGATTTCTGTTCGTACTAGCTTTTGCCTGCCGGGGATTAACCGCCGAAGGCCGTTGCATTTGTTTGGTGTTTATGACGGTCATGGCGGTTATCACGTAATTACTGAAAACGCTATTCAGTATTCAATTCTATTTTGGGAAGGGTAATCTCGTCACTTAACAATATCTATTTTTTTAATTGTTTTCATTATTTTTTCTTTTTTCGCAGGTGGCAGCGTTGTGCAGGGAAAAGATGCACGTGTTAATAGAGGAAGAATTGGAACGCGTGGAATCAACGTGCGGGAGTGGTGAGAGTGGGGAATTTGGGGCGGAGTGGGAGGAAATGTGGAGGGGAGTGATGAAGAGAAGCTACGAGAGAATGGACGAGGTGGCAATGAGCACGTGCGCATGTGGGAGTGAGGGTTTCCAATGTGAGTGCCGCCCTATCCAGATGATACTTGGTGGCTCCACAGCGGTGGTGGCTGTGTTAACCCCGGAGCATATAATTGTTGCTAATTGCGGTGACTCACGCGCCGTGCTTTCACGAGGTGGAAGGGCCATTCCCCTTAGTGTTGATCATAAGGTTAGTTTTTTCAGTCGGAAAACATCATGGAAATCTTAATGTATGTATGAACTAATCCAGGCCGTCCATTACTGGTCATGATTTGATCATGGTGACTGTTGGAAATTTGTCTTCATTGCAAATGGGGATTGCGTGTTTCTGATGATATGAAACACATGGATTTGCCAACTTGTCCAATGTTACCTATTGTAGATACCAGGTGGCATCTTGTTGCGCTGGGTGGGGAGTAGGGACATTTCTTGGATGATGGTCTCTAGACCAGGTGTCTATATTTGCTTGTGGAAAAGTCGTGCATTTGACATTTGGCGAGCATGAAGGAACTAGTTATGATGTTCCATTTTTGTTAAGAGAATCCTTTTGACTAGAACTTTAGAACTGTTTGCATGTTTTAGCAAGATCATGATTTGTAATTTTGTATTGTTTGGACCTACATGCAAGTATGAGACAGAATTCCAATGCTTGGCAAGGCAACTTGACGTTTGCAACATACTGTTCCTGAGTGCTTTTACTACTTCTTCTTTTTTTTTTTTTTAATGCAGGGTTTAGCCCCTGTTTGGTTAGAACAAGATTGTCAATGAAATGAAAATAAGGCTCCAATCTAATTTCATATGGGATTTATATCTTAATTTTATCTGAAGTAGAATTTATTTGATATCCACCCCTATTTAGTAATTCCACTTAAAAATAAGATATCCTATTTTTTGTTAATTATAATCTTGTTATCGGAAAATTAAATCATTTAAACAAAAAATGAGAAGGAATTTCATTCCATCAATAATTCCACTGCCTAGTTTGTTTGCACATGTTATCCATTTTTCCAATAGATGGAAAAAATTCGTGTTACTTCCTGAGATGTAAAAACATTTTAAATCTCTCTCTCTCTCGCTCTCTCTCCCCTTCGTTTTAATTTGACTTGCTCTCTCTTTTATCTTTTTGGTACTCTTTAATTTGACTAATGAATTAAAAAAATAAATTCCCAACATTTGTTGCAGCCGGATAGGCAAGATGAACTCGCAAGAATTGAAGCTGCTGGAGGTCGAGTGATCTACCTGGATGGAGCTCGAGTTGAAGGCATTCTCGCTATGTCTCGAGCAATAGGTAATTTATTCTAGGTTTAACTGTATCATTATCCTTTTCCAGAGTTACGACATGTCATCCTCATGGGATGTATAAACCTCAAGAGCTGAATTGTTTTTATTATTTCCATACTCGTATAAAAAACTCGTTATTTGGACAAATGTTAATTTTATCTCATGAAAATGAATGCAGAAAAAACATCTGTCACATTAGTAGATTAATTTTCATTTTTACACAAAACTACTCCTAGTCCTATTGTTTGCAGAGTTGGATGTGCATCCATGTGGAATATGTCTCCCTTTATGATGTTAAATAGCCTTGTATTAATTTTTTTCTCTTCAATTTCACCAATCAAATAAAGTTTAATTTCTAACTTATGCATTTTGAAAACTCGGTGCATTTCTCTGAGCAAATGAATGTTTTTTATTGCTCTAATGTTGACTAGTTTTCCATTTATAAGTTTGCTCAGGTATAAGTACGCAATGTTCTGCTTTAACCTTTGGAGGGTCATTGATACCCTGAAGAGTAGAAAAGAAAGAAACATGACTGCATCTCTGTGGAGGTTTTGGAATTCGTAGTTTTTTTAAATTTGTTGACCTTATATTCTGTATGTTTACATTATTATATTTGCCAGCCTATGAGTTTTGCTGAATTCATTTGGAAAAAATGGTTAGTCTATGCTTCTTATATCAATGTTTGTGGGCTCTAGGTTTCTTTTTCCTTTTTTTAGCTGAATGGGTTAATTACCCATAAGAGACTGAAATTATGAAGTTAATTCATCCATTGGCTCTTATTGTATCAAAAACATTTGTTTTGAAAAAACAAGCAAAAGTTTGTTGAGTTCTTGTTTTTTTTCTTAAATTGATTTCTGAATAGGTTCATTCATATAATTAACAAAAGAAGCACAGGGGACTTTCATTCTTTCAATAGTTGCTGTTGGACATCTACAATAAATTAATATCCATGAATGGCTGTGCACTTGTTCCATATTGGAGGCTTGAGTACCAATAGACATTACGAATGGACAGATAGTGGTGTGTAACAATCTAAAAGAAAGAAAAAAAAATCTATAAACGTCCCATGGTGCAAAATATTGGTTCATCCACTAGAGTAAAAGAATGGACATGATTATGATGCCAAAATAAAAGAATTATATTTACAAAAGAAAATATATTTACGATCGATCAATTATATTTGAAGTGGTGTGGCAATGATCTATCAAATTTGGCATATTCCTTTCAGATATGGATTGGTTGCCAATCTGAGGTTCAACTTAAGTATGTAAATGTTGCAGGGTCTAGAACGGGAAATTGAATGGGATATAATTTTATGATTCCCTTCTCTCAACTGAAATGGATGCCAATAAGCCACTATAAATGCTAGGCTATTCTGCTTTCTTTTAGATAAAATTTATCTTTTTTATAGAGAGAGAAGGAAATGTAAAATGACTAGGAAGAGGGCTTTGCTTTAGTATAGTTAGGTAGCGTAAGCTAGTGCTCACTTAACCTGCAATCAATTGTCGATGGTGCTTCATCGAAGCATATGAGAAAACTTAAGGTTGCTGATGGATGCACCAAAATTATTGGTTCATATTAGCAAATAATTTTGTTATCTACTGTATTAGGCAGTGCAACTGATGGGTCACGCATGCCAATAATGTGCGATGCTATAGCTTCGCTCTCACTGGTGAGCCTTTTCTATAGAAGGGGAGGTAAGAAGGAACAAAGGGAAACTTTGATGTTTTTCCTTCCATGGTTTGTAGTAGTAGTGTTGAAGGAGGAACTGAAGGTGGACCTTTACGATTTCGGTCTTTTTCCTTCTTGATTCATTCTACATGCCTCTCCATGTTATTCGTGTTTTGGTCTGTGATTCATTATGGTTGGCATATCTGTATGCATCATATGCAGTTTGCTGTATTCAAGGATGTCAATGAAGAGCAATTAGGGATCTCGGAAAGTTTGGGAAGTGTGATTATTTGAGGTCACACTACATCTGGCAAGTACACTTAAATGTTCTTTTCCCTTTTTTTTTTGTTGGGGTGTTGGTAGTCGTAGCATGCTGGTCATAAGATTTTTGGTGGTAGTCATAGCATGTTGTTCGTAAGATTGTATTTTCTGATGCTCTCGGAAAGGATGGATAATGGTAGGTACAAGGCATCCAAAATAAGAAAAGAAGTGACTGGCAAGCTATAAGCTGGGGATATAATGCTAAAATGGAATTCCTTGTTATCTTAACCCAAGAAATGATAAGGAGTTTGGAAACAGATATTTATATTTAGTAAAAAGTTGGATGATAAATGTAAAACCAAATTGGTATATGAATATATTTAGTCTGATGATCAGTGTAAAACTTGGTTTGGTTTTTTGTTAATAGGATGAATTTAAGTTCCTTGTCCATATTAGGCATGGAGAAAGATATCGAACAACCTGAGTAACTATGTAGATTCATGAATGTGAGGAAAAAGTAGCAAACTAAAGGCACCAGTTAAGAGTGAGGATTATGTGGTGAGTCTAGCGAAATCCAAATTAATGCTCATTTTTGTTTGGCTATTACGAAAGCAAAAGAAAGAAAATGGCATCTTAACTTTAAATCGATATAGGAGTTGGTTAAATGACCGTAAAGATTGTCTGATACATACCTGGTAAAAATAGTTCTCTTAGACGAGCTGAATACTCAACTAGAAGTTGGAAAATGTAATAGAGAAATCATAGGGTTTATATGAGTAATTAGGAAAAGAGGGATTACCACAGCATATGTGGGTTGTCTTTCTGTTTCATTTCCTAATCTAGGAATGAGCGAGAAACAATGAGAGTTAGGTGATTATACATATATTTGTGTGATGTTTTTCTGTTTGGTGCCTCATCGCTGTAGTGATTCTGAAATTAGTTCCATAATTTTTACATAACACTAACTAGAGTAACATACTGAATCTAAGTTCATTGTAGTTTGTTGTATTTTACACGCTGTTGAGAGACCAACCCTTGGCTGTCATATCTATGGTATGTAAACGAATGCCACAATACCTATAAGGCATTTAATCCGAAATTGAAAGACCTCAAGTAAAAGAATGTACTACAGTTTCTATGTTCTTCAATTTGCAAATGTCAGCATACATAAAGCAGCTCAAAAATCTAGATAATATATATCCTGGTTACTTGTCATCTGAATGCTTGTGTATTGCATTGGATATTTGTATTTCCTTTACCTTTCCCTGTTAGATACTATGCTATAATTTATTCAGTTCTTTTACTTTTTCCTTGTTGATGTTAGATTCTGTCGCTATGCGTGGCTCCACTGCATCCTTTATCATGTTCCGTATTACGTGTGATTTAGCAACTGCTGCTGACCTAATGATGATGGATATTGCTACTTAATGACATGCTATATATGTTGTTTTCACAGTTGGCAATCTGTTACTTCTACGATACACCTTAAAGTTTCAATGATAATCCCTCTTGCGTACTCAAACCTCTAATTATGAGACATTCAACATGAAAATGGGTTGTGTGTAAGTTTTCATTACGAATTTGGCTGTTTCTGTATCAATCAGGACAAAACATGGTGCTGCCAAGTTGAGTGCTAATGTCTGACGAGATGCACAGTTACAAAGAAGTTGGTAGTTTGACTTTGATTGTCCTGCTGTGATTTCACAAATTTACAGTAAGATGTTTTCCCATGGGCATTGATGGCACAAAGAAGGATCCGATTTTGATTATTGGTTCTTAAACATTAGAATGTGTGTTATAACCTTTACGATAAAGTTGGGTATTATTTTGGTTGTCACCCTTCTAATGGTTCTGGAATTCTCCATAATGCATCTCGGGCAAGAAAACATGGCTTGCCAAAAATCATAACCGATGCCTGCATGACTTCCGCGTGGCAAGATTGAGATTAGATTCTTGACATCAACCAAAACACGCTTTTGGTTGCGAATGCACATGCACCCACGATAGCACATCTGACTTCATTAGTGAAAACATAATAAGATTTCTGTTTAGGGAAGCTATAGATGGAAAATAAATCTTCTAATCTGTTTGGCAAAGCAGCTGATGATTACATGCTACTCTTAACACTCAGCATTGCACTCATTTATTTTTCTCAATATTCAACTGAAATAAAACCTGTTTTTTTAGCCAGGAAAGAAAAGGGAAATGTTTTTCCAGTCCTTTGTTGGAAATTTGTTACAAAGTGACGTGTTTGTTGTTTTCCAGTGGCAGCATGCTAAACTTTTGTGTTCAAATATCTACGAAGCATTTATGTTCCATCACCTGACTGTTTGTATAATGCTTCTGCTTAGGTTTTTTTTAATTTGTTTAATAGCATTATAATTTTTATCTAGAGTTTCGATATGCTGTGCTTTCTGTGGAAAATGCATGTTTGCTTCAGCAATGTTCGATTGTCTATCAATTATTTGTGTTAATTGCCTGACCATGGTTTTCCTTGACCCTTATTGGTTAGTTTGCAACTTGTTCTGGTTGTGATGGTATTAAATTTCTACCCAGTGTCGGACAGATGAACAATTACTTGCTCAGTTGTTTTTCTTTTGTGATTTTTTTTTTCTGCCAGGGGACGAGTATTTAAAGCCATTTGTGATACCGGAGCCTGAGATTACTTTTACAAAAAGAGAATCAGTAGATGACTGCTTGCTCCTTGCAAGTGATGGCTTATGGGATGTGTTGTCTGGTGACTTGGCATGTAAGGTAGCTCGGCAGTGCCTCCGAGAAGAAAATCCTCCTCCTGTCAATGCTGGCCCTCAGATCAAAGATGAAGGAGCTGGAGCTCTATATCCATCTCGAAGCATGTTGGCCGCTGCACTTCTTACTCGCCTTGCTTTAGGACGGAGAAGCTGTGATAACATCAGTGTTATTGTTGTTGATCTCAAAAGTAGCTGAGGTTCAGGTAGGGGGATCATTAAATCTTGAACTGAACTCGGTGCATCTCCTAGAAATCAACAACATGCACAGATAGGGTTTTTATTGTAGAATAACATCTTTATATAAATGCAAAGCATTAGATAGACTTTGGTATCTTTGTTATGGTAAGGTTTCTTCTTGGAATGAGATCAACCGCTGCTTAAGACATTATTTTGCTGCTGTGTTCATCCACTGAGAGCGCCTAATTAAGCAGGGTGCTCTGAAGCCTTTACCTCTTATGATTCAGTTTGTCAGGATGGCCTAGGAGGGGATCCATCATCGTTTTAGCAGTGTCGTTCCAGTTTTGGTTGCATCAGTTTTACTCAAGTTGGCCATCTAATTCGTAGCTGGCAAACTATCTTTATTAATTCCTAGTTGGTACCTAGCGAAGATGAGCTGAGGTACGTGACAGCTCGCAGCTGCACCAACTAATTAGGCAAAAAAATAAGTGAATTAACACCGCAGCACACTTTTACTTGTTGTGCTTTTGAATTTTGATAATTAATTAATGTAGCTGTTTCTAACCGCAACATTAATTAATTGTTAACCTCGACAATTAAATTCCAGCTATTCTCTTGACAAAGCTCTTGCATTTTCCACCCAGCTTTCTCTGTGAAGTTCAACATCTTTTGATTCTGTTCTTCCGCGGGGGCCTCAAGGCTGCCTTCTTCTCTCCTGGTATGAACTCGCGACACCCATCTCTTGCTGAAGTGACAGTGTGGCTGTGGCCATTTCCACCTGCATAACTACCATTTCTTGAGATTTGCATGTCCTCTTGGAGGCTAGAGTCATTCATCTTTTATTTATTTTTTTGGTGCTCCTTCCAACCAACGCAATTGAGTGGAAAGTCTACTCTTTTATGGGATTCTAGGACTTTGGCTGTTAGTCTCTGTCTCTGAGGATTTAATGGGGCTGTGTTGTTTGACTTGAGAGAGAAGGAGGACATCTGTGATTAAATTTAGTGACATGTCACGCTTTCTAAGAAAAACATGTTGAGTTGCAGTGTTTTTAAAACACCATATTTATTAAATATTATTTTTCTAAAACATCAAGCTGGAAATATCCTATTTCATCAAAAAAAAAAATTATATTATTCTATCAAATTTTTTTAAAATTAGTGTGTTGATTTTTTTATAAAAAAAATCCACAACTAAGTCGACCTACTTATTACCAGAAGTAAAACTCATGGCCCAACCTAACAGCTCGTTGTCTAAGAAATTCAGGAAATCCTCTTTGACCACAGGAATTGTGGAAGAACTCAAATAAAACAAATTTGCAAGCTCGTGGGTGTGTACATCTAAAGTAGAATTTATTATACCATTTGTCTGTACACTTTCAGAGTGGGGGACTCTGTACACTACTTTTCTTTCTCTCCTGTTAACTACAGCTGTACGATGGACCGGATTTTTCCTTTATTGAAGAAACTAATTAAATTCTTGGCTTTGAGATCATGTGAGCAGGAAAATGTTGGTTCTGAAGCTTTGACTAAAGCTATGTGTTCTTTCAGGTATGGTGATGATGATACTTTTTTCATCTGACTGCCTAAAATGTGTGAGGTTGAGGGACTTAATGACTGCAAAATGAATGGTTACATTTCGTATAAACACATTGTAATCCTTCTTTTATGTTTATATTAAAGCAATTTTACTGACACATACCGTGATTCGGTTTTTGATAATTCGTTTGTTTTTTTTTAAAAAAATATTTTTGAAAAAATTTAAATTTTATTTTATTTTATTTATTTATTTTAAATTATTTATTTATGTTTTCGTATAGGTGCTAATATAAAAAATAATTTTTATAAAATAAAAAAATATTATTATAACAATTATCAAACAAAAAATTCTTTAAAAACTATATACAATCAAAGTCTAAACATTGTTGTCATGACTGACCGGGGGTAACTTGAAGGTAGTATTGTTTATTTATTTTATTTTATTTTTTAAAAATATTGGTGTTGACTAAGTCATGCTTGACGGGATATAATATCTAATATGGTTTAATAAAACAATAAAACCCGGATTAAGTTTTAGGTCATATATTTATTGGCACAAGGTGGTTTAGCACGTGAGCAGAGTATTTTGCAACTTACAATCCCACCGGTCTCCACGTGATTTACAACTTTAATTCAATTGACACGTCATCCTCTTCTTTTTTTCCTTTTTCTTTTTTGGGTTTAGTATATAATTGCCACTATAGATTTACTAATGTTCCATTTCTATACTTATTGTTTACAATTTTTCAATTTTACTCCTATTATTTCCAAAAAAGTTCAATATTGTCCGTAATTTTTAAAGGAATCGTGCTTTCATCCCCTTTTCTTTCTTTTTTTTTTTTCCTGTTATTCTTCTTGAATTCTCATTCATATGAAAATAATCAAAATCTTAAGAGATTATGAAATAAAATATATTAAAAACAAAAAAAAAGTGGGATAGTTACTAGATTTTATTAGCTGGTAAATAGCTGGGGTAACATTCAAACTTTTGGAAAGTATAGGGTGGCATTAAGAAATTTTAAGCTATAGGACCAAAGTGAATTTGTTTTGAATTTACAAGGATAAAAGTATAGCTATTTTTCCTT
>Ga0325401_1007574_pt1 | contig 10546 bp, 7 predicted proteins | sample PopdelMetagenome_FD_205666 | JGI IMG/M metagenome (GOLD analysis project Ga0325401, IMG submission 205666) | Populus deltoides microbial communities from Bellville, Georgia, United States - Xylem-PdKOR-R2 | ecosystem: Host-associated > Plants > Phyllosphere > Stem > Wood/Secondary xylem | place...
GCATCTTTCATCTAAAGGTGCCTTCAAAACATAAAATAAAGAATATCAAGGCATTTTATATATATAACATAGGCTAAACACTAGTTAAATATGGGTGAAACTATCAAATAATATGGTTACATCAAATCTGCGTCTCTAGTGAACCAGGTTTCGCTAACAATTTCTGCAATAGTTTTACATATTTGGATTAGGTCAATGGTTAAGATGGTTGCACCATGTGATTGTGATATATGAAACACTAGAATATGGACTTGTATATGTTTAAAGTATGTATGGTGACGAGTTGGGTGATCACTAAATACGGATGTACTGATTTGTGGCCATTGATGTCTTAGGTAGTGCAGCCGGGATCGGACCTTCATTAGGACAAGAACAACCCCTAGGTGGAGCAGGTAGGTGGTTTCCACCTTTTTCTCGTATGATGTCAATGTTTTAAAATGATTTACTTATGGATGATCTATTATTGAATCCTTGATGAATGATGTAAAGACGATGAAATGTTTGATCGATTTCTTTATGAATGTTGAAACAATGAAGAAAATGTTAATGTTTTGAAATGACCTGTTTGAGGTGGATGTATTATTACGTTGTGATAAATATTAAACCGACTATGAGATGTTGATTGAGCTGTTATGAAAATGGGTTGTTGACGAATGTCAAATTGATTATGGAATGTTGATTATGATTGATGATTAGCTTCGGCTAATGGCATCCAAATGGATGACAGGGATAAATGATTGATTAGCTTCGGCTAATGACATCCGAATGGATGACTGGGACAAATGATTGATTAGCTTTGGCTAATTGCATCCGAGATGGTGACCGGGTTGTGATTGCTGATTAGCATTGGCTAATGGCATCCGAATGGATGACCAGGACAAATGATTGATTTGCTTCGGCTAATGGCATCCAAATGGATGTCCGGGGCAAATGACGATGACCTAGACAAATGATTGATTAGCTTCCACTAATGACATCTAAATAGATGACTAGGATAAATGAGGATGGCTAAGATAAATGATTGATTAGCTTCGGCTAATGGCATCCGAATGGATGACCGGGACAAATGATTGATTAGCTTCGTCTAATGGCATCCGAATTGATGACTGAGAGAAATGATTGTTTAGCTTCGGCTAATGGCATTCTAAGTGGATGATTGGGATAAATGATGATTAACTTCGACTAAAGGCATCCGAGATGGATGACCAAGACAAATGATAATGGTATCCGAATGGATGACCAAGACAAATGATTGATTAGCTTTGGCTAATTGTATCCTAAGTGGATGACCAGGATAAATGATGATTAGCTTCGGCTAATGGCATCCGAGATGGATGACCATGCTGAGATTGTTGATTAGTTTCGGCTAATGGCATTCGAGATGGATGATCGGGTTATGATTGATGATTAGCTTTGGCTAATGGCATCCATGATGGATGATCGAGTTGCATTTGATGATTAGCTTTGGTTAATGGCATTTGTGGTGGATGGCTAAATTGATTATGAAAATTGGCTTTGGTTAATGGTCTTCATAGGAATGACGGGGGTTAATTTCGTGATTAGTTTTTGTTAATGGCATCTGAGATGAATGACCAAGTTTAAATGTTGCGATTAGCTACGAATAAAAGTTTCTAAGATGGATGACCGGGTTAAGGCAAAGTATTTAACCCCGATCGATGTTAAACTTTGGCCCCATAACCCCGTGGAGAGGTTGGGGTGTGTGAGTGTGAAAAGTAGAGTTAACAAAATAATAAGAGATATACAATGTATATAAGAAGTATAAGAAGGAATCTTCCCATTCTAAGTAAATAAAGAAAAGCAATGACAATATACTTCTAGATGTTTATTATTATGTTAGATTATTTACAATTTTTGTAACCATGTTATTTTATAACATGGACATCACACAATCAAGGTACGTAGGAAAGCTTATTCCACAGGTTTATATATTTTGAAAGGTGTTATGTAATAGTATGATTTAGTTGTTATGTTGAATATTTTCCATTCGACACTTTTGTAAGGACTTTTAATGGAAATTGTAATGGAGCACGGATGGGGATGTGTTAACATGTAGACACGATGCTATGAATACATTTATGTGGTATTTTCTTTTATGAAAATATTGTGTTGTGAAATCACATGAGGATCGTATAAAAGAAAGTACTAGTTGTGTAAGATTGTCGATTATAAACTCGTGTTGATAACGAGATTAGAACAGGAATGCAAACACATGGGTATGCCAATATGACGTAACGTAAATGTATGGATATGAAAATATAATATTATGGACTTGTGTATTGGTATCTATCATATGAGAATGTTGTTTTACGAGAACTATATCCCTATGATGCCATGATAAGGAATGAACATAATTACTAATTCACAAAATTTCATTGCGGGAAGTATCGAGAAAAAAAAATCCATCAGTTTTGGCCTTATAAAAGCCGGGTCATTACAGTGATCATTGATGTGTTAGGTGGTGCATTCGTGATCGAACCTTCGATCGGGCAAGGATACCTCATTGGAGGAATAGTTAGGTGTATTGCAAAGGATTTAGTATCGTGTTTACTGATCATTAAACTATTACGAAACGTCTGTACCAGTACTACAAAGGGTCTACTATTATGTTATAGTGAATATCAAATTGTTATAAATCGTTTGAATGAGCATTTCAAAGGATATATTATCATTTTATAGTGATTTTATAAACCGCCTCTGGAACATTTGATTGGTTAATGATTAGCTTTGGTTAAACAATTGGCTAATGGCATCCTAAGAGGATAGCCAAATTTGGGAGTTACGAGTTAGTTTCAAGAATTAATGCGTTCATGTATACTATGTTTTGTATATATCAAGTATATGAAAGAACTACGATTGTTATGCTTTAAATAAAGAATAACGTTAGTTTGGTTAATGGTATTCGAGATGGATGACTGGGTTTGAGTATTTTAATTAGCCTTGGTAATTGACGAATTATTAAAGGTGGTATTTACATAAGTAAGGAGAAATGAAAGAATTATGCTCTTTCGGTCCATGAATGAAATGTAATGTTAATATTGTTTTATTATGTTTTTTTTTAAATTGCCTATAATGCTTGAAATTGCCTTGTGCTGTAACAGGGACATCATACCAACATGGCGCGTAAGGAAATTCATTTTGCTGCTCGTACATTTTGAAAAGAACTATATATTCGCATGTTATAAGTGATATGAGTTCTGTTTGAACATACGTGTTAATCGTTCAATTAGTTGGCCAACCTCTTTTGTAAAGACTTGTAACGGAAAATTGAAATGGAACACAAATGTGTATGTGTGAACATGTAGATATGATGTGTATGAATATACGTATGTGGTATTCTTCTTATGAGGATGTTATATTATGAAATTACATAAGGTCAGGATAAACAAAAGTACTAGTTGTGTAACTTGTCGTTCGACACTCTTGTATGAACTCATGATGATAACGAGACTAAAACATGAAAGTGAATTTATGAGTATGTCAATATGATGTAATGTAAACCTATTAGTATGAAAATATAATATTATTGGCAGTGTATTAAGGATATGTTTTATGGGAATGTTGATTTACATTATCCTATGTGGAATGTGCCTTGTTAATGAATGGAATACAATTTTAAAAATGTAGCATGATATGGTGAAAAACATCCAGAACTTAATGATTTATAAAAAACAATTCCATCAATTTTGGCCTTGAAAAAACCAGGTCGTTACACCTTATCTAGACTATGAGACCAGTTAAAGTTTCTAATGACCAAAATACTAGGTGGCGACTCCATTGCTTTCATACTGAAAAAGAAAAAGAATTCATTGTCCTTTCCCCCCATCATCACAAAGATCCTGGTCCGGGAGGATATTCACCGCAATGATGCATATATGTGATAAAATGACAACTCCTCTGGGTTTCTTCTCGTGGACTAAGCTTTGTTCGTTTGTCTGATTGTCGTGTTTTATTTATTTTTGTTAGTTTTTACATTTTTATTCTTTTTATGCTTTAAATTTTACTGCTTTATGTTTATCATTTTTATTATCAACATGCATTCTTTTTATGCTTTAATTTTATATATATATATTGCATATGCATTTGTATATTAGATATTTATTAATGTCTCATGCATCACTTTCTTAAATTTTTGAAAGCACACACAAGTTTCTAGGATAGGTGGGAGATTAGTGGTTTGTCCTATGACTATTGGTTAGGGTTTAAATTCGTGAAACACCCAATTCATATTTAAGTGCCTGCTTGGTAATGGTGGTTATATGTGCCTTAATCATTTCTCGTAACACTCTCATATTGTCTTTATGAAGACCATCAATATAAATATGAGACCTTTTGAGACTAGGTACAAAACTTACACATGTTCACTTAATGAATAGAACATATCCTTAGGATGTGTGTGTCATCTATAAATTGCATCAAGAAAAGCCCGACATGTAACATCCTGAATTCCAGGACTATTGGGTGGCACAAGGTCATCATTGAGACTTTACAAGAGACTGGATTATTACAAATTGACTGAGATGAATATGAATTCCCTTGTCGGTGTAAAAATAATATCAGATGATGACCAATTTCACCCCTGGAGGGCGAACCTGTTTTCAATTTACCTTTTTTTTTTCATAAGCATATCATATTTATTTTGCTAACTTTCATATTTTTCATTTTAAAGAGAAATATAGGATCACCCTTAAACGCCAACCCCTACCAAGATCTACAAGAAGCAAATGGGAGATTTCAGCCTGGACGGAAGTAAGATGACTTTTTGAAAAGTTAGATGGCTCAGTTAACTGATTTGCTAAGATGAACCATTCACTCTAAAAGGAGGCCACCATATATGGAAGCCATACTGATGAGTTTATTATGAATATGCCCCTTTTATATCTTCACACACTCATAAGAAGATTGTTTTTGGTGATTATTTGGCTAATCAAAGTTTGCAAATTTGTTTCTCCAATGCCCTGAGTTCTTTAAAGATTCAGGTTGTCTTGTCTTAGAATTCACTGTAATTTGTTACAAACCAGATACATCAAACATCTTGACCTTTGTTTTATCTTGAATACCATCAAAGAAGAAAAATGTCAAGACCAATTCAAGCTTTTTATTTTTTATAAGAATTTGACTAAAATGGTTTTTAATATGTATGAAAGATTGATTGGCTTTGAAATATGGTTAACACCTTGTTAAAACAATTTTGGCATGGCTTAAAAGAGGCTCTAACCAGATCTAACATCCAAGAATATGGATGAGTTAGTTAGAGAATATGCTCTAAGGTTACGCAAAATAGCAAAAGTGCTCATTATCACCATCATTACATTTTAAATGCTCCAGTTACTTTATTAATAACTCATCATCCTATTTTTGGAGGTAGTGGTTATTAAAGAATTGAGTAAAGCCTGGAATTGGGAAGAATCAGGAACTGGTTGTAAACTCTCGACTAAAACTTTTCTTAAATATTAAAATTAGGATAAATGATGATAATAATATGTCCAGAAGGATGAGAAAAAAAGATAAAGAGATTAAAAGTGGTTCGGTATAAATTTACAGAACAATTTCAGGAGATAGAAATTATGGTGTAATAAAATGAAATAAGAAAATGAATATAATAAAATGGGAAAATAATTAAGAAGATAAAAGAAAAAAAGTTTATAGTCAAATTTATGTATTGGTCCAAAACTAGAAATGGTCTAGCTATTTTAAAAAATAACAAGACTAGTTTAAAGAAAATGGATATATTATTTTTCAAAACAATCAGACTATTTTGGTCATTGTCTCTATTAAAACTTGTTGGTGTAGCAAGAGAGAGGGAGGGTGTTTTCTTATCTTCTTTCCTTTCCCCGTTAAAGGGTTAGAAAAATTATAGATAGGAGAGAAAATATAAGGTTTTGAGAGAGAACACCTCCACACTAGAAATTAAAAAATATCAAAGAGACATAAGAGAATGAATAAAATGGTAGTGGTAGGCGGGGCCCTACCTCTCCAGCACCTTGATGTTTATTTACAGCTGGAATATTAGAGGACTAAATATTTCTGTAAAATAGCATGGGGTAGTTAGCCTCATGAAGATGAATAAAATGGATGTTTGTGGCCTTGTTGAAACAAAGTTGAGTTCTTCCTCTCTTTCTTTCATGCATAAATTCAGGTTGAAGAATTGGCAGTATTTGTCTAATGTTGGAGTAGCTAACAATGCAAGAATTGTGGTATTTTGGAACCCTTCCACTGTTAGAGTAGACCTCCTTAATTGTTATACTCAAGGTCTTCATGTTAATCAACATCTTAGTTAATCAATATACCTTTGTTGCCACTTTTGTTTATGGTTATAATACTGTGATTACTCATTGATCTCTCTAGGATGATTTGCGCAATTAGAGTTCTAATTGTCCTTGGATTATTTTGGGTGATTTCAATTCTCTCCTCTCTCAGGAGGATAAACATAATGTGAGCTAGTCTCTAATTATGAAGTTTCTAACTTCCGAACTTGCTGCTCTGATCTTGGTCTCTCTGACCTTAATTTTTCTAAATGCCATTTCACTTGGACAAATAGGAAGATCATTCTCCTGCTTCTGTCTCTATTGACTCATGACAACATAGAGGGAAATTCAACTTCAAATTTTTCAACATATGGGTAGCTCATCAGGATTATAATGCTCTTATCTCAGTAAACTGGCATGCTGATATACATGGCTCTCCAATGTTTATTTTATGTCGGCGTCTTAAGCTTCTGAAAGGCTATCTAAAACAACTAAATAAGCTCCACTTTGGTCACATTTTTGAGAAGGTTGCTCGGGCAGAGGCAGTTCTTGACCAACACTAGTCTATTTTACATAATGATAGGAATAATGCTCTTCTCTTGGCATGAGATAAGGAGCTTCGACTGAATTTTGTTAACCTCAAGTCTGCTGAAAAAATGTTCTATGCTCAGAAGCTAAAATGCAATTTTTTCAAGGAATCTGATAGAGGGACTAGCTTCTTCCATGCTCTAATGAATCAAAGACATAAGAAGAATTTCATTTCAGCTGTCCGTGATACTTCTGGCTCCCTTACTACCTCCACAGATGAATTTGGGGAAGTTTTGGTCCAATATTTTCAGCAGTTGTTGGGCACTTCCTATGATACTCAACCCCTTGATGAGTCTGTTGTTTGTTGTGGGCCTAGGCTGGAAGAAGCTACTAATGTCCCCCCGTTAGCTGTTGTCTCCAACGATGAAAGCAAGTGAGCTCTCTTTTGTATTAGAGATGATAAGTCTCTTGGCCCTAATGGGTATTCTTCCCTATTCTTCAAGCGGTCTTGGGACGTGGTTGGTCAAGACTTTTGTACAGCTGTACAAGATTTTTTCATATCCGGGAAGCTTTTGTGCCAACTCAATCATTCTGTCATTGCTCTGGTGCCTAAATCCTCCAATGTATCTTCTCCTAGTGACTTCAGACTGATTTCCTACAGCAATGTGGTTTATAAGGTGATATAAAAAATTATTGCTGCTAGATTGGCTGATGCCCTCACTAGTATTATCAGCCTGCTTCAGAATGCCTTCTTTGGTGGTCGCCTTATGGCTGGCAATATTCATCTTGCCTTATACAAATTGATTTTAGAAAGGCTTTTGACTATGTTCAGTGGTCATTCCTGCGGCATCTCCTCCTTCTTTTTGGTTTCCCTGCTCGGTTTGTTCATCTAGTCATGACATATATTGAAACTGCTTCCTACTCGGTGGCTATTAATGGTGCTTTGTATGGGTTTTTCCCTGGGCATTGTGGTGTGCGGCAAGGTGACCCACTATTGCCATATCTTTTCATTGCCTGCATGGAATACTTCTCCAGAATGCTTGTTCTAGCGTTGTAAAACTCCGAGTTTAGTTTTCACCCAATATGTGCTCCCCTTGGTATCTCTCATTTAGCTTTTGCCGATGATGTTCTTCTTATCTCTCGGGGAGATAGATCCTTTGTGAATGTTCTCTTACAGCAATTGCAAATTTTTGGGCAAACGTTTGGGCTGAGTGCGAATGTGGGCAAGTGCTCAATTTACTTTGGTGGTGTTAGAGAGAACTTGAAGCGAGTTATTCTTCAAGACAATAGGTTCAAACAAAGTTCCTTCCCTTTCAGGTATCTTAGTGTCCCTCTCAGCCCTTACAGGCTCCTTGCAAGCTAATTTGCTCCTCTTCTTCACAAGCTGGAAGGCGTTATCCAAGGTTGGATGGGGAAGCATCTTACCTATGTTGGTCAATTAGAGCTTATTCAATTTGTCTTATACGGTATGGTTTAGTTTTGGCTAAGTATTTTTCCCATGCCACGTGTTGTTCTTTAGCAAATTACTTCCTTTTATCAGAACTTTTTATGAATTGGTGATTTTTAAGAAGCGAATTTGCTTTGGTGGCTTGGAAATTTGTTTGTTTGCCAAAAAAAAAAGGGAGGTTTGGGTCTGCCTAACCTCAAGGCTCGCAATTCCAGCTTCATTGCCAAGCATTTATAGCACATCCACTTGAAAACTAATTCTATTTGGATTGGGTGGATTCATCACTTCTACTTATAAACTCATTCCATTTGGTATGCTCTAACTTAGAAAACTTCATTGCCACTGTGGAAGTCCATCATTAATTTAAAAAATCAGCTAGTTGAAGATTGTGGGGGTCATGTAGCAGTCATTGCTCTAATACGAAGCTGAGAATAGGATGGTGGTTGTTTCTTTTCGAATGCTTATGCCTCTTTCAGGTTTAAAAGGCTTGTTATCCCTTGGGCAAGTATGGTTTGGAAACTTTGGTCTCTACCCCGTCACAACTTTATTCTTTGCCTGGCAATGTTAGAGAAGCTCAGAACAAGAGACAGGATGAGATTCATGGCACTTCTTGTATTTTTTATCAATAGGAAAAGGAGAATCATGGCCACCTTTTCTGTGCATGTAGTTGGTTGTCCCTCTTATAGAATAAAATTAAGTCCTGGCTCCACATCTCTAGACGTCTGTCGACTTTGAGGAGTGCTGCAAGAGGGGTATAAATGCAGCAATGAGAGAGAGAGAGGAGCACTCTTCCCCAAAAGAGCTACATGCTCTTGTCCCCTTCCCTCTTCCTAAAATGAGCTGCATGCTCTTGTTCTTTCCTCCTTCCCAAAGAGAGCTCAACAACTCTGCTGCATGTGCCCAACAACATGCCCTTTCTTCTCTTCCCCTTTCCAAAGAAAACTTGACCAAACCGCAGCTGCATGTGCCCTCCTTAGGAGTGAGAGAGAAGGGAGAGGGAGAGGGAAGGTTGAATAACCAAAATCATGGAAAAAAAACGAGCCTAGGGCCGGCTGGAAACAGCCAGCAGAAGAAGAAGGGCAGAAAACCAAGACTTGAGGGAAGAACCATACCACCAAGACCTGCTCAAAGACTGTCTAAAAACGTGAGGTACGACCAATATCCTTCTCTTGGCTGGCTGTTACCCCAGATTTCAGACAAAAAGGAAAGGGAAGAAAACTCAAAAATGAAAGGGGTGGTGTTCTTCCACCTTAACTCAAGGAATCTTGACTAAATCGACAGACCTATGTAGAACAAAAGATGAATGAACACATACACAGACCCTTACTCAAGAAACATGAACGATTTTGAATGCACGAACCTAGGGGAGGGTCAGCCATGGTGAGGGTTGGACAAAATATGAATTAAAGTGACAAAATACATGGATGATGATCTCGTAAGACTTCTAAGAACATTTTTGAATAAAAAACAGAATCATACTTATATTGATGATGTAAATTCTGCATATTTGATAGATGAAATTACATGGAAAGATGGTGGAATGATGTTAAGTGCAAATTGTGTTATTAATGAACCTTGAAAGCATGTTGTAGCTGAAATGGGAACCACACCATATAATGCTTCGGTTTTGTTTGTTTAATGAACGAACATGTGTAATTGTGAATCAAGAGAATGAATTTTGAATTGTAAATTGTGAATTGTGATTATACTTGTGAGAAATATGATGATTTGCATGTGTAGCTAAGTGTAATGGGCAGCAATATCCAGCTATAAGGATTGAGGGAATAATGAGAGAATTCGTTGTGACGAACACTTTAAGGGAATTAAATCCGTGACTAAAAATGAACACTTATGAATTATAAAATTGCTAGTGGTGGTGTTGATGTATTACCATAATGTAAGTGAAAAGATGGAATGAATGAATTCAGAAAAAACCTTGCTAAATGAACTTGTGTTGTCTGCAGCGAACTAGTGTTCGCTGCCGCAAACTGTGTTGTTTACAATGAATCAACATTCGCTGTTGAAGTTATGTTGTTTGCAATGAAATAGTGTTCGCTGTTGAATTGTGTATTCCTCAACGAATCAGGTGTTCGTTGGCGAACTAGTGTTGTCTGCAGAAAATAAGGTGTTCGCTGCCGAACTTGTGTGGTCCGCAGCGAATCAGGTGTTCACTGCCCAATTTGTGTTGTCCGCGGTGAATCAGGTGTTCATTGCAGAATTGTGTGGTCCGTAGTGAATCATGTGTTGGCTGCCGAATTGTGTATTCCGCAGCGAATCAGGCGTTCGCTACCAAACTTGTGTTGTC
>Ga0325401_1007582_pt1 | contig 10541 bp, 8 predicted proteins | sample PopdelMetagenome_FD_205666 | JGI IMG/M metagenome (GOLD analysis project Ga0325401, IMG submission 205666) | Populus deltoides microbial communities from Bellville, Georgia, United States - Xylem-PdKOR-R2 | ecosystem: Host-associated > Plants > Phyllosphere > Stem > Wood/Secondary xylem | place...
GGGTGACGACGAGGCGTCCAATGTCGCGATGCCCAGGCAGTCGGGGGGCTCATGGCGGTCGCGACCGCGCTCCGTCCATCGCTTCCGGGATCGGGCATCCGGCGCCGGATGCCCGGCCCGGATGCCCCGCAATGTTACAAGGATCGGCCCCCGTCGCCCAGGACAGGGGGCACGAATATCGTCGTAGAATATCAGAAGGATGTTGGTGGAGCCGAGGGGGATCGAACCCCTGACCTTCGCAATGCCATTGCGACGCTCTCCCAGCTGAGCTACGGCCCCACACGTCCGGGAAGGCGCGTCCCCTAGCGGCACCGCCTATGCCCCGCAAGCGCTTTTCGTAAGGGTTCGAACGCAGCGATCCCGGCGCGCTCCCATCGGGGCGGGCCGGGATCGTGCGGGCGGCGGCCCGATACGCGACGGGGGAACCGCCCGGCCGGCGCCGCCGCCCGCCAGGGGGCAGCGGCGGCGGCGCCGGGGTCGCTTCGATCAGCCCAGCAGCTTCAGCACGCTCTGCTGCGACTGGTTGGCCTGGGCCAGCATCGCGGTGGACGCCTGGCTCAGGATCTGGGCCTTGGCGAGCGCGGTCGATTCGGCGGAGAAGTCCGCGTCCTCGATGCGGCTGCGCGCGTCGGTCAGGTTGGTGGTGGTCGTGGTCAGGTTGTTGACCGTCACCTCCAACCGGTTCTGCACCGCGCCCAGGTCGCCGCGGCTGGCGGAAATCGAGTCCAGCGCCTTGTCGATCTTGCCCATCGCCGCCGACGCCGCCGACTGGCTGGAGATGTCGAGGTTGGACGACACGGCCGTGCTGCCCTGGTCGGCGAAGCCCGTCTCGTCGCCGCCCTCGACGATCACACCGCCGCCGTTGTTGGACGCCAGCGACAGCTTGCCGCTGGTCGTGTCGTAGCTGGCGGTGACGCCCGTCTGCGTCTGCTTGCTGTTGATGGCGATCACGGCGCGGGCCATGAAGGCGTCCTTGGTTTCGGTGCTGCCTGCCGAGGCGACGCCGGGAATATCGATCCCGTTGACCTTCATGCCGGCCAGCGCGCCGGCACCGTCGGCGATCGTCTTGCTGGCGCCGGTGTAGGACACGCCGTTATACTCGTTCATCGAGACGGCCGGCGTGGCGCCCGTCACCGAACCGCCCGTCACGCTGAACTTCGATCCGTCCTTGCTCTGGAACGACACGAAGCCCTGCTTGGCGCCGCTGGTGTTGAGCGCGCCAGTCGCTTCGATCGCCTCGCCCGTGGTATTGGTCAACGTGACCGTGTTGTCCGAGTTCAGCGTCGCGCTGACGCCGAAGCTGGTGGAGTCGGCGTTGATCTTGGACACCAGGTCGGCCGCGTCGGTGGCGGCGCCCACCGCCTTGCCGTTCAGCGTGAAGGACGCGGTCGGGCCCGTGACGGCGGCGCTGGTGAAGCTGTTCTGCGCCGTGGCGGTCACGCCCGTGCGATCTGACTTGGCGTTCACCGAGGCGGCGAGCGCCTTGGCGTCGGCGGCGACCGTGGTGCCGCTGGCCACGACTTCCACGTCGTTGATCTTGAGTGCGGTCGCCAGCGCGCCGCCCGCGACGCGGCCGGTGGTGACGGAGCCGGAGGCCGCGCCGGTCAGGCCGATCTTGTCGGTGGAAACGCCCGCGACGCTCAGCGCCACCGTGTCACCCGCGTTGGAGCCGGTCTGGAGCTTCAGCCCCTTCAGCGACCCGTCGAGCAGGTTCTGCCCGTTGAAGTTGGTGCGCTTGGCGATGTCGTTGATCTGGCTGGTCAGCTGGTTGGTTTCGGCCTGCAGCGCCTGGCGCTCGGACGTGCCCAGCGTGCCGTTGGCGGACTGGGTGGCCAGCTCCTTCATGCGCTGGAGCATGTTGGTCACTTCGCCCAGCGCGCCTTCGGCGGTCTGCGTCATCGAGATGCCGTCGTTGGCGTTGCGGATGGCGACGCTCATCGACTTGACCTGCGCGGTCATGCGGCTGGCGATCGCCAGGCCGGCGGCGTCGTCCTTGGCCGAGTTGATGCGCTTGCCCGTCGACAGCCGCTCCATCGCGGACTGCAACTGGGTGTTGGCGCGGTTGGACGCGTTGGCCGCCCTCAGCGAGGCGGAGTTGGTGCCGATAACGGTCATCTGAATATCTCCATGATCCGGCGATCCCCCCGCCGCCCCCTGAAGCGGAAGGGCCAGGCCGCCGAGTGGGGAAACGGCCGTGCGCGGCGGGCCTTAAGCGAAAAAATCACGCGGCTCCCCGCCCGGGCCCCGGCCTCGCGCGCGCGCGTCCGCCCCCGGAAAAATCTTGCCGGGCCGGCCGGGTTTTACCGGCCGTTTACCAGTTAACCCGCATCTGGGGCGCGTCAGGGGAATCACTTCCGATGCGCCACGTCTTCTCGTCCGATGCCGTCACCCGCCGCCGCGCCGGCCTGTTGTCGCGCCTGCGCAGCGCGGGGCTGGAGCCGGGCCGCGACCGCGCGGGCCCGCGCGACCTGTTCCTGGCCGAGGCGGGCGAGGCGCTGCCGGTGCCCGCCCGTACGCTGGTGCTGGCCGACGGGGCGCCGGCCGTGACCCCGTTCCGCGACGGCGCCCCCGCGCGCGTCTCCTTCGGGGCGGACGACGCGGAGATGGGCCACGCGTTTGCCGCCGCCATCGCGCTCGGTCCCGACGTCCCCACCGCCGCCGACCCGGAAAGCCTGGCGCTGTTCGCGCTCGCCGAACGCGTGGCGGCCGCCGACATCACCGTGCTGGTGAACGGCCCCACCGGCACCGGCAAGGAGGTGCTGGCCCGCGCCATCCACGCCATGAGTTCGCGTAGCGCGAAGCCCTTCGTCGCCATCAACTGCGCCGCCCTTCCCGAATCGATGTTGGAAGCGATGCTGTTCGGCCACCAGAAGGGCGCGTTCACCGGCGCCAGCTCGGGCGGCGAGGGTTTCTTCCGCGCGGCCGACGGCGGCACCCTGGTGCTGGACGAGGTGGCCGAGATGCCGCTCCCCCTCCAGGCCAAGCTGCTGCGCGTCCTTCAGGAGCGCGAGGTGGTGCCGCTGGGGGCCACCCGCCCCGTCCCCGTCGACGTGCGCGTGATCGCCTGCGCCAACCGAGATCTCCAGGCCGAAGTCGCGGCCGGCCGCTTCCGCGCCGACCTCTACTACCGGCTGTCGGTGTTCCCGCTCGCCACCAAGTCGCTGGCCGGACGGCCGGGCGACGTGGCGGCGCTGGCGGCGGCGCTGGTGCTGCGCCACGCGCGCGGGGTGGTGCCCTGGGTCACGCCCGCCGCGCTCGACCGGCTGCGTGGCCACGACTGGCCCGGCAACGTCCGCGAGCTGGAGAACGTGATCCAGCGCGCGCTGCTGTTCGCGGGCGCGAACGCGATCGACGCGCAGCACATCCATTTCGACCGCCCCGCCGCGGCACCCGTTTCCTTTGCCCCCGTCGCCGCCAACGACGCGCCCGTTTCCACCTTGGGCGAGGTGGTGCAGATGAGCGAGTTCGCCGCGATCCGCGAAACGCTGGCCGCGTGCAACGGCAGCCGCATCGAAACCGCGCGGCGTCTGGGCATCTCCGAGCGCACGCTGCGCTATCGTCTGGCCCGCGCCCGCGAGCGGGGTGAGGATTTCGCCCGGGCTAACGTCGCATGAGCGTCGGCGGCATAGGCGGCGTCGGCGGCGTCGACCGGGTGATGCAGCTGCGCGCCCAGATCCTGGAACGCAACCAGGCGCTGTCCAAGGCGGCGGCCACCCCCGCCCCCGCCGCGGCGACGCCCGCCACCGGCCCCGCCAGCTTCGGCGACACGCTCGACCGCGCGCTGTCCCAGGTCAACCAGGGCCAGAACGAGGCCGCGCGCCTGTCCGAATCCTACGAGCGCGGCGAGACGGTGGACATCGCCAAGGTGATGCTCGCCCGCCAGCAGGCGTCCGTCGGCTTCGAGGCGACGCTTCAGGTCCGCAACAAGATCCTGTCCGCCTACAAGGACATCATGAGCATGCCGGTCTGACATGGCCAACGCGCTGACCCCCTCCCCCGCCGGCGGCCCCGCCCTGCCAGAGCGTTTCGCCAACCCGCTGACCCAGGTCCGCGGCCTGATGGCCCAGCCCGCCGTTCGCCGCGCCGGGCCGGCCGCGCTGATGGTGGGACTGATCGGTGCCGCCGGACTGGCCTGGGCGACGCTGTCGACCCCGCCGCAGAAGACGCTGTTCCCCGACCTGCCCGACGCGGACAAGACCGCCGTCACCGGCGCGCTCGAACAGGCCGGGATCAAGGCGCACCTCGACAGCACCGGCGCGCTGACGGTGGACGAGGACGATTACAGCCGCGCGCGCATCCTGCTGGCGGGCCAGGGCCTGCCCAAGGCCGCGCCCGGCGGCTACGCGATCCTGGACCAGCTGCCGATGGGCGTCAGCCGCGCGGTCGAGGGCGAGCGGCTGCGCCAGGCGCGCGAGAGCGAGCTGGCCCGCTCGATCGAGGAGATCGACGCGGTGGCCGAGGCGCGCGTTCACCTGGCCATGCCCGAGAAGTCCGCGTTCCTGCGCGACAGCGCGGGCCCCTCGGCGTCGGTGATCCTGAAGCTGCGCGGCGGCCGTTCGCTGTCGGACGCGCAGGTCGGCTCGATCGTCAACCTCGTCGCCAGCTCGGTGCCGGGCATGAAGCCCGACGAGGTGACGGTGGTGGACGGCATGGGCGCGCTGTTGACGCGGCCCGGCGGCGGCGCGGGTGCGGGTGCTGCCGGCGACGCGCGCATCGACTTCCAGACGCGGATCGAGGACAAGTACCGCCAGCAGCTGACGGGCCTGCTGACGCCGCTGGTCGGCGCCGGCAATTTCACCGCCGAGGTCCAGGCCGACGTCGACTTGGACGAGACCCAGGCCACGCGCGAGAGCTACGACAAGCAGGGCGCGCTGCGCGCCGAGACGGGCAACTGGACCGGCAACCAGAAGGACAACCCGCAGGGAATGCCCGGCGGCATCCCCGGCGCGCTGTCCAACACCCCGCCCCCCGCCGCCGCGCTCCAGGCGCCGCAGCCCGCGACCGGGGCGCCGGGCACCCCGGCACCCGCCGACGCGCGCCCCGTCGCCGGCGGCGCGGGCGTCAATCCGGAAAAGCAGCAGGACAGCTATCAGCGCGCCTACGACCTCGACCGCCAGGTGTCCGTCACCCGCGCGTCGCCCGGCGGCATCAAGCGGCTGACGGTGGCGGTGCTGCTGCGCGATCCCGCCACGGGCCGCCGCAGCCAGATGGAGATCAACCAGGTGACGCAGCTGGTCCGCTCCGCGGTCGGCTTCAACCAGGGGCGCGGCGACGAGGTGACGGTCATCAGCCGCAAGTTCGCCGGCGCCGACGGCGCCGACGACGCGCCCGCCTGGTACGACAACAGCTGGCTGCCGATGGTCGCGCGCAACGTGACGGCGATCCTGATCGCGCTCCTGGTGCTGTTGCTGGGCGTGCGCCCCCTGGTGAAGGCGATGACCGGCAAGACCGGCGCAGCCGGTCCGGCCGGTCCGGCCGGCGCGTCGACCGACGCGTCCGACGCCGCGGGCGCGGAGGCCGGCACCACGCCCGGCATCACCGTCGCGCCCCCGGTCGGGCTCGACCAGCTGGGCGGCGATCGCGGGTTCGAGGACCGGGTGGGCGCGGTGCGCGGCTTCACGCGCGACAATCCGGCGCGCGCCGCGCTGGCGGTGCGCGACATGATCCGCGCCGACGCCAAGTGAGCCGCCAGGAGCTTCGGCCGTGACTACCGCGCTCGCCATCCCGCCCCGCAATTTCACCGGCGTCGAGCGCGCGGCCGTGCTGATGATGCTGGTGGGCGAGGAGGAGGCCGCCGCCATTCTCCAGAAGCTGGAGCCCGACGAGGTGCGCCAGCTCGGCACCGCCATGTTCGCCGTCGCCGACGTCAGCGAGGAGGAGGTGGCGGGCGTGCTGGACGATTTCGCCGACCGCGCGCGCGCGCGTACCACCGTGGGCTTCGACCCCCGCCCCCGGATCGAGGCGGTGATGAACCGCGCGCTCGGTCCCGAAAAGGCCGAAAGCGTGCTGCAACGCATCACCCCGCCGGAGGCGGTGTGCGAGATCGAGCTGCTCGACTGGCTCGACGCGCCCGAGATCGCGGCGATCGTCGAGAAGGAGCATCCCCAGATCGCCGCCGTGCTGATCGCCAACCTCGACCCCGCGATCGGCGGCCAGGTGCTGGAACTGCTGCCGGAGGCGGCGCAGCCCGATATCCTGCACCGCATCGCCAAGCTGGGGCCGATCACGCCCGAGGCGGTGGACACGCTGCGCCAGGTGATCGCCGGCCGCGCGGGTTCGTCGCGGTCGCAGGGCGTGACGCTGGGCGGCACGCGGGGCGCGGCCAAGATCCTGTCGGGCGCGCGCAAGGTCACCGAACAGCGCGTGCTGCCCAAGCTGTTCAAGATCGACAAGGACACCGCGCGCGCGATCGAGGAAGCGATGTTCGTGTTCGACAACCTGCTCGACCTGGACGACAAGAACCTGGGTACGCTGATCCGCTCGATCGACGGCGACGTGCTGACCCGCGCGCTGAAGGGCGTGGACGAGGGCGTGCGCGAGCGGTTCCTGGGCTGCATGTCGGCGCGCGCCGCCGACGGCATCCGCGACGAGATGGAGGCGCGCGGCCCCATGAAGCTGTCGGACGTGCTCGACGCGCAGAAGACGATCATCGCCACCGCGCGCCAGCTGGCGAAGGACGGCACGCTTCAGATGGGCGCGGGCGAGGACGACTATGTCTGACGGCTTCACCGGCCGGCGCGAAGCGTCCGACGGCTTTGCCGACCGGCGCGAAGCGTCCGACGGCTTCACCGGCCGGCGCGAAGCGTCCGACGCCTTCCTGCGTGCCGCCGACCGGCGCCCCGCCCCCGCCTTCCAGGCCGGCTTCGCGCCGCGCCACGCCGCCGCCGCGCGGGCGGTGGCCCAGGCCGTCGCGCGCGCGCCGCTGGCCGGCTTCGCCGCCGCCGCGCCGGGTGCGCGCCCTCCCGCCCCGCCCGCGACGCCCGAAGGCCCGCGCCATTACGCGCCCGCCAATCCCGGTCACGACGCGACGGACGGCTGGAACCCGCTCGACCCGCAGGTCGCCCCGGACGCCGTTCTGCCCGCCCACGAGGCGGCGGACGCCGCGCGCGAGGAGGGCTACGCCGCCGGCCTGTCGGCGGGGCTCGCCCAGGCGGCGGCGCGCGACGCGGCGATGCTGGCCGACCTGGCCGGCCGGCTGGACGCACGCATCGACCGCGACCGGCTGGCCGAACGGCTGCGCGCCACCGTGCTGGCGCTCGTCACCCGCATGGTGGGCGAGACGGGCGTGTCGCCCGAACGGCTGGCCGAGCGCGTGCGCGCCGCCGCCGCGATGCTGGCGGACGAGGCGGAGTCGGCGATCCTGCGCGTCCACCCGGCCGACGTCGACATGCTGGCGGGGCTGCTGCCCGACACCATCTTTCCCATCGGCGACCCCAATGTCGAGCGCGGCGGCTTCGCGCTGGAATCGCGGTCCACCTTCGTCGAGGACGGCCCGGCGCTGTGGCTGGGCCAGCTGGCCGAACAGCTCGACCGCGCGGCCCTGCCCCCCGTTTCCCCGGCCCCCGTTTCCCCGGCCCCCGTTTCCCTGCGCGCGGCGGCCTGACGGCCCGTGCCCAACCGCTTCGCTCACGCCTATCTCGACGGCCTGTCGCTGCCCGACTTCGCGCCCGCGCCGGCCGTGTCGGGGCGCCTGTCCTCCTATGACGGCCTGCTGATGGAGGCGGCGGGCCTGTCCGTGCCGGTCGGCACCGTGTGCCGCATCGGCGACGGCGCCGCGGCGGTGGAGGCGGAGGTGATCGGCTTTCGCGGCCAGTCCACGCTGATGATGAACCTGGGCGGCCCCGCGGCCCTGCTGCCGGGCGCGCGCGTGCGGCCCGCCGGCTCGCCCGGCGAGGCGGAGGTGGGCGCGGCGATGCTGGGCCGCGTGGTCGACGGCGCGGGCCGCCCGATCGACGGGCTTGGCCCGATCCGGGGTGCCGGCCGCTGGCCGCTGGCGGGGCCGATGCAGTCCCCGCTCGACCGCGGCCGCGTGCTGGAGCCGCTGGACGTCGGCGTGCGCGCGATCAACGGCCTGCTGACGGTGGGCCAGGGCCAGCGCGTTGGCATCATGGCGGGTTCGGGCGTCGGCAAGTCGGTGCTCTTGGGCATGATGGTGCGCGCCGCCGCCGCCGACGTGGTGGTGATCGGCCTGATCGGCGAACGCTCGCGCGAGGTGTCCGACTTCCTCGCCACCAAGGTCGCGGGCGAGGCGCGGCAGCGGTCGGTGGTGGTCGCCGTCCCCGCCAACCATTCCCCCGTGTTGCGCATACGCGGTGCCCTCCGCGCCACAGCCATAGCCGAATCCTTCCGCGCCGAAGGCCGGCGCGTGTTGCTCATCATCGACTCGCTTACCCGCATCGCGCACGCCGGCCGCGAGATCGGGCTGGCGCTGGGCGAGCCGGCGTCGGCACGCGGCTATCCGCCGTCGGCCATCGCGCTGCTGCCCAACCTGATCGAGCGCGCGGGCGTCGACGCCAACGGGCCCGGCTCGATCACCGCCATCTACACGGTGCTGGCCGACGGCGACGACGGTAACGACCCGGTGGTCGATTCGGCGCGCTCGATCCTGGACGGCCACATCGTGCTGTCGCGCCGGCTGGCGGAGCGGGGCGTCTATCCGGCCATCGACATCGGCCCGTCCGTCAGCCGCGTGATGAACGACATCGTGGGTTCGGAGCATCGCCGCGCCGCGCGCACGCTGCGCCGTCACTTGGCGACCTACGAGGAGAATCGCGACCTGATCCTGATGGGCGCCTACCGCGCCGGCACCGATCCGGCGATCGACCAGGCGCTGGCCGCGCACGGCGCCATCACCGAGTTCGTCCGCCAGGATGAGGACGAGGCGGTGCCGCTGGGCGACGCCGTGACCGAGCTGGTGGGCGTGTTCGGCGATGGCTGACGCCAGGCTGATGGCGCGCATCCACCGGGTGCGCACGCTGCAACTGGCGCTGGCCCGCGCCGACGAGGCGCGCGCCGCTGCCGCCGTCGAGACGGAGCGGCAGTTGACGCGGCGCGTCGCCGAACTGGCCGCCGCGGTGGCGCCCGTCAGCGGGTCGGCGGCGGCGCTGATGGCGCGCGCGCATTACCGCGACAAGCTGGCGCAGTCGGCGGTCGCCGCCGACACGCGGCTGGCCCGCGCGCAGTTCGAGCATCGCCGCCGCACCGAGGCGATGCAGGACGCGCGCCGCGACGAGGCAGCGGCCGAGAAGCTGTTCCACCGCGCGCGCGGCGAAGCGACCGCTCGCGAGACGCGCGCGCTGGAGGATCTGCCCCAGCGGTCGAGGAAACGGCACGACCCTTGCTAATGGCCCAGGGCAACCTCGCCCCGGAGCCCGATCCAGCCCCATGCCCTCCGTCTCGCCCCTGTTCTCCAGCCCGTCGTTCGCCGGCCAGCCGTCGCGCGTCACGGCCGGTGCCGTCGTGCCGGGTCCGACGGCGACGACGTGCGCGGAGACGTTCGCCGAGCTGTTCGCCGCCCTGCCGTCCGCGGCAACGCTCGTTACCGGCCAGCACCCGGACGTAGCGGGCTGCGTCGCCGTCGACGCGGGACCGGTCGGCGAAGCGTCGGTGACGCCGCCGCCTTCGATGCTCGAACAAACATCCGACACCGCGAGCGCCATCGATCTGCCAGGCACGGACGCGGGGACCGGCGCCGTCCGACCCGCCCCCGTCCCGCCAGCCCCCATCACCCCCGACCTCCTCCCCGGTTATCCGGAAGCCGGGCCGCCCCCGACCGGCCGGCACGCCGCTGCCGGGGACGGCAACCCCTTGCCGTCGGCCATGCCCGCCCCGCCCCCGGCCGAGCCGCCGGTCGTTGCCGCGTCCGCGCCCGGGCTGGACAAGGAAGCGCGCGCCCGGGACGACGACGACGCTGCGACGGACGACGCCGTCGCGACGCCCCCCATGCCGGCCCCCATACCGGCGGCACCGTCGCCGACGCCTTCTCCGCTCATGCCGGCGGCGGCGTCGCCGGCCGCCGCGCCGCCCGGCGATCCTGCTTCGCCGGACCATCAGGGGTTCGCGAGCCTCGGCACGGGGGCGGTCCCCGTTCCTCCCGGCCCGCCGGCCGTCACCGTCCCAGCGGACGAAGGCACGGCGACGGCCCCGAACCCGTCAGCTATCGGCGCTCCATCGGCGACCCCGACCCCACCGGCGACCGAGCCGCCCGCGCGCCCGTCTCGCGCCCGAACCGCCGCCGCCCGCTCGCCTGATCGCATGGCCACCCCGGCCGTCGCAGGCGCGCACGATCCGGCCCTGCGCCCGGTCGCATCGGGCGATCCCGCCCACGCCGCCTTCAACCGGGGCGATGCACCGCCCCCGGTGACGGAGCGCGCCCGCCCCACCGTCGCAGACACGCAGGCATCCCCCCCGACCACGAAGTCAATGGACGCGGCCGCCGCCGCCGTTCCGGCAACAATCGACGGTCCCGCGTCGGCGCGTGCCGTCGCGCCACCGGCCGGTCCGACCCCGGCTCCGGCCACGCCCGGTTCGACGGTTCCGGT
>Ga0325401_1007583_pt1 | contig 10540 bp, 7 predicted proteins | sample PopdelMetagenome_FD_205666 | JGI IMG/M metagenome (GOLD analysis project Ga0325401, IMG submission 205666) | Populus deltoides microbial communities from Bellville, Georgia, United States - Xylem-PdKOR-R2 | ecosystem: Host-associated > Plants > Phyllosphere > Stem > Wood/Secondary xylem | place...
TCTCTATTTATCAAAGGAAAAGAAAAAACATGTTCTCCTATGAAAAATATTTATTTTTCCAGCTAATTAGTGTATAAGAACTCATTCGATCGTTAAGGAACCGGGGCATGGGCTTGAAAAATATAGTGGTTTTACATGAACCAGCATTTCACGATCTGTCGATGCATGCAACGCCTGTAAGGTCACATCATCCTCTGCTCTCCTCTGCTCCATTGCCAGTTTGCTTTGCTTCTATGTGATTTAAAAACAAGGAAAAGAAGAGGGATTTTATGCAAGAGAGGAAGGGTGAAAGGGTAATCTCGAATAAAAAATTGAATATGGGGCGTGGAAGAAGAGAAGAGGAAGAAGGTTGAAAAGAGCTTTAACAGCATCGGTTATCCCCATAGGTTGAACAGAACTAAGCTTAGTTTTCAGACTCTTATGGGTTTGGTTTAATTTATTAAGACTTCCAACCTTTTTTTCGCAGAGAACCGAAAAAATTAAGTGCTTAAAAGTCTTCAACGTTTATTTCCTCACAACGAATAGCGTCAGAAGAAAAAAAAGAGTTTGAGTCTTGTTTACGCCATATGAGTCGTCCTTATTCTTGAAGACAGGTCCCTCTTCTCTTCTTTCTCTCCAACACACCCATCACTATAAAATAAGCCACACTTTCCCTCTCCAATAGCCACACCTCTTTTACTCCCTCTCTCCCCCCCTTTTCTCCCCTCTACATTTCTTTCTATTCTCTAATCCATCTTTAGCTCTCCTTTTCTTGTTCCTGTTCTTGTTGAGGCTCTTTGTCAAATATTCTCTTCATGCGAACTTTGATGGTGGGTTGTGACTATAAGAAGGGTACATGAGTCTTGGGACTTTTGAGCTAGAATTGTGCAGCTCCAATAGTGGGTTGAGACGTTCTTGAGCCACAAGGCACATACATATATACATAAAGTTTTTGTTCAATTTCACGTTTTTGTGAGGTGCTCCAATAAGACATGGAGAAGCTTAATTTTGTTAAGAATGGTGCTGTTAGATTGCCTCCTGGATTTAGGTTCCACCCTACAGACGAGGAGCTTGTAGTCCAGTACTTGAAGAGAAAGGTGTTTGCTTGCCCCTTGCCTGCTTCCATAATCCCTGAAGTCGATGTTTGCAAGTCTGATCCTTGGGATTTGCCAGGTTAGTTATCATGCATAGACAACTAGCAACGAAAGTTCAAGTGGTAAATTTATTGCAATTATAGCCTTGTAGTTAGGACTCTTTGTAAAATTATCAGCAGCAAAGGCATTTTTAGAGATAGATTGTCAATTAAAACCAAAATGCATTGCCACGTGGCTATCACACCACTTGAGTAACGAGGTAGCAAGAAAATTCAAGGAGATAATTGCTACTTTGCTCTGATACATGGGGTTTGTGGGTTCAGGTGATTTGGAGCAGGAGAGGTACTTTTTCAGCACCAGGGAAGCCAAGTATCCCAACGGGAATCGATCCAACAGAGCCACAGGCTCTGGCTACTGGAAGGCAACTGGAATAGACAAGCAAATTGTGACTTCTAAGGGCAATCAAGCTGTGGGGATGAAGAAAACTCTGGTTTTTTACAGAGGAAAACCCCCCCATGGCACTAGGACTGATTGGATCATGCATGAATACCGTCTTGCTAGCACCGAAACCGCAGCCTGCAATGCCCTGCTAAATAAGAACTCAATTCAGGTAAGAGTTTTTGCTGGGTACATTTTCTTTTCTACCAAGCAAATTGTAAGAAATTCTTATAAAAGCTTTGAAGCTTGTTTCCACTGAGATTCATCTATCTGTTCCTGCAATCTACAATTCCTTTTATATTAAAAAAAAAAGGAGAATAAATGATCTCATTTAATCACTCGCATGCATTGTTCCACCTAATTCATTCATACTCGAAGTTCAAATTGATAATCTCTGTCGAATTTTTTGCAGGGCTCTGTTGCGGTGCCAATGGAAAATTGGGTTCTGTGCCGCATATTTTTGAAGAAGAGGAGCACCAAAAATGAGGAAGAAAACATGCAATTTGGCAATGATAATAGACTGTCCAAGCTCAGGACCACAAAGCCTGTTTTCTATGATTTCATGACAAAGCACAGGACAACTGATTTGAATCTAGCTCCTTCATCATCCTCAGGGTCCAGTGGAATCACAGAGGTGTCTTGTAATGAATCAGATGATCACGAAGAAAGCAGTAGTTGCAATAGTTTTCCTTATTTTAGAAGAAAACCATAACTACAATGCCCTTCTTAATCAGCCATTAGTTCTTGTACCGTATTTAGGTGTTCTGGCTTCTCAACCATAATAGCCATCTTAAGCAAACTAATGCTTGTGTCGTTAGGTTTCGTCTCTCTCATCTGTGAGTATGGTTAAAACAGGAAGGCAAATCACAAGAAAAAAAAAGGAAAAGAAAACAAACCCGGCATTACTGTTGTCAGTAATGCAGAGAAGAAATGTGGATGTCGACAAGTTATCATGTAATCAACCTCAAAATTTCAAAGTAATTGATATTTCTCTCTTTATGCAAATAGAAATGTTTCCTCGATCATGTTTAAGCAGCAATTATACGCTACTCCATTAAACCATGCAGGAGCTGATTCTTTTTTTTTTTTTTAAAAAGGCAAATGATTTCCAATGGAATAATCAGAGTGGATTTTGTGAAAAATAAAACCTTTCGCAAGAGCATCGGAATATAAGAATAAGAATAAGATTTTTGCAAGAATATAACCTCCACACGAGGTTACTATCTCCCTCACGGGAAAGGCAAAATCACTTGGCAGAACCTAATTCCTTCAAGCTATATCAAAATGGAAAGAATCTCTTAAAGACTCTTTGTACCTGTTTCAATGTCGGGAAAAAAAATTGTATTTGATGAAGTCCCAAATATCTAATAGCCCGAATTGGATAGCCAGTTAATCAATCGATAATAGCTATCCCATCTATTTTTTTTAGTCAATGTGGTTGATAGCTTGTATTTGATGCTTGATAGACAAAGATAACTTGTGGCTAATTCTTGTAAAAGATCCGTTTTAGTTGAGAAGAGAACTCTTTGATGCTTAAATAAATATCTTTTTAGAGAGAAAAAATATAATAATATTCTAGAGAGATATGTTCTTAAAATATATATGCAGTAGAGAATGAAGATTGTGAACATTTGTTTTAAAGCTCTCATGATGTATTTATAGCTCATGAGTCTTTTTTTTTTATTGTAGAGATGAAGAACTAAAATGCAATTTTACCTTCGTGATATTTTGAGTTATATTATGAACTACATTCTCACTCATTTTATCTAGCTAAAAGATAAAGATATGGTGGGTCATGAAAGACTTTAATACACCTAATGGTGTTAACGGAGTATAGACTTGTTTAATTAAGCCTATTTATTGAAAAATAAATACTCTAAAATTTTTATATAAAAATCTATAGAATTGACGACGTTAGATTCAAGTATTATGTTTGAATTAATGGGTGTAGCGAATCCGACCATACTTGGCCTGTGATGACAAAAATCCTCAGGCATGACACTTTCAGGAAATACACGTTAAGCTCATCCAATTGGCATGGTAGCACACTAGGCCAAGCTACTGGGCTTAGCAGCACCTGCCAGACCCAGATGGTGTATAGGACTGGTTGGTCCCAGAACTAGGTTACGCTTGGGTTTGATGTATTGTCAGACTCATACACTGGGTCTCACACCATCTGTCAGACCTATATATGGGGTCTGGCAGCGCCAATCCTCAATATGGGTCTAGCGTTAACCAGCCCCAAAAGGTAATTGGGTTTAGCCAGTGTTAATGTAACCTTTGGGTCTGGCAGTGGCTAGACTCAACGCGATTGGGCTTGGCACACTCCAAGCACAACCATGGTTAGGTATGGCTTTGGCCAAACCCAACGCGCATCCACTATGGTGTGTTTGTGCAGGCGTGTGTTAGCCCAATACACCTGATAATTCAGAAAAATTATACTTATATGTTTTTCTTGATCTAATATTTTTTGGTAAAGATATATAAAGATATACTGATGAAATCTTAGTTCATCAGTAACCCCCTAGTCTTTGCGATATATTAATATGTGGAAGACTTTAATTAATTTCTTAATTTGGTTAAAGTAGTGATTTTTGCTCGTATAAAAAAGGGGTGTAACCCGGAAAAAAAAAATATGCATCTAGATTGAAAGAAATTTTTTCAAACATAAAATATCAAAAATATATACATAGAAAAAATTTTAGAGATTGAGGATACCATACCCATCATTTATAAAAATCTCAAGTGGTTATGTGGAACCCAATGAGGTTAAGCCATTCTCTTAGATACTTTTAGAGTGGAGTGTGGGATCCTGTGGCTTTCCCAGCATTATCAAGGGGCTTAAGAGCCCTCTACTAAAAAGTGGTCATCATGATTTTTTTTTTATAGTGCATGAGAGCCCCCTACTAAAGAGTGGTGATTGGATGGTGTTGCTATTGTATTAGGGAGACTATGTTCATCCCCTGGAGAGTGGAGCTATTGTCTTATGGAGATAGAGTTGTACACTTGGCACTAGAAAGACCACGTTCATCCCTTGAAGAGTGGTACATGTAGTACTTGAAAGACCACGTCCATCTCTTGAAAAGTGGTGTATATAGCACTAGGAGACCACATCCATCCCTTGAAGAATAGTGTGTTTACTAGGAAACTACATCAATCTCTTGGAGAGTTGTGCATATAACACTAAGAGACAACATCCATCCTTTTTTTAGGAGAATGCACATTCTTAGAATTAATGTTAAGGGGCCTCCAGTAATTAGTTGGAAAGAATAAAAAAATCATTTTGAATAAGTTATTAATATTTAGAAACTTATATTCTTATTAAGGCTTATACATCCTGAGATGATCTGAGTGATATGTATAAGGAAGGTTCTTAAAAGGAACATGTCTTGGAGGTGACACTAAGATTTTTGATTTGACTACCTTGATTACTTCATTTGGAAGGTCATTCACGTTGGTTATCCTTATGAAAATAAAGAGGTTTATGTTATAGCAAACTAATCTCTTCAACCCGTATATGATTTTCCATGAATTGTTTCACTTTGGACAAGTTTTTATCTGGTAAGGCATAAAGTTTTCTCCAAAAAAAACATGTTCTTTTACTCCTCATATCAAGGCTTCTAAGGCTACTGGCTCAAACAATTCTTTCACCCTAAGTATCTCCCCAATGAAACTCCTCAAATATGCTCGTGTAAACTCACCATTTTATTAGACAATACTAAAAAGTTATGTGGAGTTTTTCTTGGCGGATATGCTAGTGTTAAATCGTTCTACTAGCTTGGTGTAGAGATCACTAAACCTTTCAATAAAGTTTGGTTCCAAGTTGTTATATTAGGCATGCACAGACCATCTGAAGGTTGTAGGGAGTATCTTGCACATTTAGTCATGCTCTTGGATTACTAATTCTATGCTATTAGCATATTTTACGCATGCTCCCTTGAATTGGTCAAGCCATCATAGTTGTCCAAACTCATTTCCATGTAAATGTAGTCCTTGTGAAGTCAGGTATTCCATATGCATTTAAACAAAAAAACCTCTCCACTAATGGTAGCCGTAGAAATTCTCATGGATATGCTCATGCACAGACTATCTCTTAGTTCTTTGTTTGTTGAGCTTTTGAAATCCTAAAGAGCTTGGCGTAGAATAACGATTATGGTGGTTAGTGTCTGCTCCATGGTAACTAAAGGAAGTTTATTTAGAGTATTTGCTTTGTACACGGGTGTCACAACAGTGCGAGCGATCCCTTAAGGAACTCCTGTGAATGTTATTATTACTGGTCTTCTCTGGGTAGTGTAATCGTCTATGAGCTCTTGGTGCAACCGGTGGCCATGATGTTAAAGCTTTGTGTGTTATTGAAGGTGTTAAGACTTGTTAGGGTGACAATGTCTGATTTTGCCCTCAGGTCACCAACACGGTCTGGGTGAGTCGTTGCTACTAGTGAGTTGTTGAAGCTCTTGCTGGGCAAAAGCGTCCATGGCAATGAGTAGACTTGTCTTGCATCTTATCCCAGGTAGGCAGTGGTTGCATGCCATAGAGTTGTTTGGAAATGTCAAAAGCAAGCTTTAAAAAGAAACGGATGGCTTTTTTATCAGTTTTCCACAGACGATGCCACTAATGAAATCTTAAAAATCCAAGTAGCCTAGGAACAAATTTCCCAAGTTGGATAATCGATTAATGAATTGGTCCTAGCAATCCCATATATTTTTCCTAGCCAAAATGGTTGATAGTTTGTATTTGGTGTTTAGTAAGTCAATGTGATTTGTGGCTAACACCTGCAAAAAATCCTTTTTAGTGGAGGTGAGGACTCCCCAATACTTAAATAAGTATTTTTTTTATAGAGAAAATATATAATAATATTCTAGAGAGAGATGCGCGGATAATATATATGCAATAGAGAATGAAAATTGTGAAACTTTGTTCTAAAGATCTCACGGTGTATTTATAGCTCATGAGTCTTGTTCTTTTGCGAAGAGGAAGGAATGAAATGTAATTTTACCTTTATAATATTTTAAATTGTATTATGGATTGTATTCCACTCATTTTATCCAGCTAAATGATGGAGTTATGACGAGCCATGAAAAACTTTAGTACATCTAATAGTGTTGCGCAAACAATATACTTGTTTAATTAAGCCTATATGTTAAGAAATAAATTCTCTAAAATTTTATATTAAAATCTATATAATTGACGGCGTTATATTTAAGTATTATGTTTAAATCCATGAGTATAATGAATACGGCCATACACTTTTAAAAAATGTGCACCAGACCCACCTTGCTGGCCTAGCAGCGCATTAGGCTAAGCTACTAAGCTTGGTAACACCCACCAAACCCAGATGGTGCCTGGGTCTAGTTGGTGCCAGACCAAGGTTGCACTTGGACCTGATGTACTAACATGCCCACACGTTGGGTCCAGCACCATCTACTAGACCCAAACATGTGGACTAGCAACGCCAATCCCCTAAATGCGTCTGGCGTTGGCCAGACCCAAAAGGCAATTATATCTGCCAACACCAGACCCAACAATACTTGGGTCTAGCCTATGCTAGACTTGGTAATCTTTAGGCCTGGCACTAGCCAGACCCAACGCACCTGAGCTTAGCACACTACCAAGCCCAACCTTGGAAAACAACACAAGAAACAACTAATGCAGGTTTATTGGTGTTGGGAAACAGGGTTAACTAAATTTTGAATTTACATGACTAGTAGGTGAAGGTACAAAGACTTAAAAATACATAGATTCTTCGGCAAAGGGAGAATTTAAAATTCAAAGTGAGATTTTAACAACATATATCTAAAGAGCAACTAAGATTTGCAGGGAGTAGTAAATTTCTAATCCAATCAAAATTTATGAAAACAACACATTATCTTACCCAAGTAAAGTTTGAAGCGTCACCAGACGATATAGAAAATGTTTTTTACCATCTATTTATGGTTTTGTATTGTTATCAGTTATACAGCCCTGTCGTGATTTAAACTGGGAAGAACATTGACTAAGTTTACCAACTGGCTCAGCACTCAACAAATTACAGCGAAATAGCGTAAAGGTAAATACTCAAACTTATAAGCATTATTTAATATTCACATCATTTTCAACCAGATTTACAGTCTAATTAGCTCATTAAAGTTCACAGAGAGAATTGACAAGTTTATTACAATTTTGAGAGTTGAATGAACAAAAAGATGTGAAGAAAGTCTAGGATCATGAATGATTCGCATAGATAGTCACAATCTCTAACAATATAAAGATGTGTCATAGCTCTACTCCAACAAAAACAAAGCCAGATATCACAAAGTAGTCCTTTCAAATTTGAGTCACATTCTTACTTGTTTATCATGTCAACTTGGCTACTTGTGAGGTCACTCTCGCCTACTCCACCACCACCAATGACCAAAGGTTATGGAAGTTGTGCAGTATATGCCTTTAAGAAAGCCTCATTTTGCGAGAGAAAGACACGTTTTTTTTTTTAAATACTGAAGTCCAATTACTGGCATGAAAATACATTAAAAGCACAGAAATGTTCTCTATACTATTTGTGAGCCAACAGGGTACACAAGGGTAGATGTTCAACAAGTATAGCAACACATAAAAATGGCAACCTGGACAGGTACATGGCCTTGTTCAAATATGATAATATAACTCTTCAACCACTGTAGTGCTTCCTATAAGAAGAAAGTAGAATTTAAACACAAATCAACCAAAGCACATAGATAAGTTGAAATGGTGTTTTCACCATGTGGAATGCAAACATATAAATACACCAATATAAGAAAGCAATTAGTTTAAATTATTGGAGTGACAAAATAGGAGAGTGAGCCAAAAATAGCTTGGAATTAGATTGAAGAAAGTAAAAAAAAAGGATTGACTAAGATCACAACACACAGAAAAGTTTGATGCTGGACAGAACGACATAAAAAAGAATGAATTGCCGAGGATGAAGTAGAATAAATCAGTGATGATGAAGTAACATGATGCCGGTAATTAAAAACTATACTCAATGTCTTAAAAAAACATACAATCTCTCCACCTTCTTAGCATTATCAATGATTTCCCAACTTCCAAAGGCCTTAAAACACCCGAATTTTCTGGTTTAAGAATTAAATTAATTGATAAATAGAATTAAGTGAATTCAATTAAGAAAGCAAGCAAGTTAAATTAATCGATGGGAAAATAGAATAAGCTGATGAAATGATGAGGTGAGGCACCTGCACATTTCTTCTTCGCCATTTCTATTCTCTTGTGCTCCCATACTGGCTACTATACTACAACTGGCTAGTCTCTCTTCTCTCTTTCTACGTCTCCTTCGCATCCATTTGGGTCTAGCTGTTTAGAATTTACAAGTTTTGGGCTTTTAGCATTACATATTGGGCCTTGAGGCCTACTATTAGTACTTTGGCTTTTAGAAATTTCATCAAGTCATCGATGTAATAGTCCATCACATTTTTATGTTTAATTATGTAATTCTTTTAAAATCATAATATAATTAATGGTTATTACATGATTAAGAGTATCATATAAGGACTTAATTGCAAAACAAATTTGATTATAAAGAAAATTATAATTTCTATAAACTACAAGAACAAAAAGTTTCCAAATAAAGGCCATTTTCAAATAAAAATAAAATATAAGAACTAAAATAAAATTTAAAATATATAAAGAATATTATGAAATTTTCTCTAACACTATCAAAAATCTTGCAACTAAACAAATAAATGTAATGAATCATTACTTCATTACATATTTGATTTCAATATATCGTACTATTCATATTGGGGTTTGGTGTAATTACTTCAAGATAGTTTTTCAATAGAATAAGTATAAATACTTATTAGTTCGTGATCATTAAAAAAATAATTTCTTTACAATTTAAATAGTATTATTTTTCCTTCCTTAACGTAACAAGAATTATTTTTATTTAAGTTGTACATAATTGTTCGTAACCATCATAACTATAGATTAATCAGCTAAAATATGAAAGTAAAGTATAATTTTTTACGGTTTATTAGTGAAATATATTTAATAGTTCATAATTTTTTTTTGTTACAAAGTAAATAGTATTATTATACACCATGTGGGTCATAATTATAAAATAATATGAATAATTAGCATAACTACGGGATAACTAATTAAGTTACATAGATAAATTATTACCATACAATATATACAAATATTTAATAATTTGTAATTTAAAAGTGTTATAATTATAACTCCTTAAAATAATTAACCATAGATACTGTCTATCCATGCACCCGGGGTTTATTTTTATCCAAGCTAATGGTTCCATGTTAGGTAGTTTATTTACAAAATAATGGTTTCATTTTAATAGTTTCTTAAACAATAAGAAAAAAGAAAATCCGGATTAAAAATAATGCGGATCATTTTCTGATTGGAATCTCAGATATATTTGGGTACAGAATAAAGAAGGATTTAATTGAAGGACTCCCCTCCTTTAAAATAGAGCAGGTTCCGATTCCTAAATTCCTAGCCAGTTCCTTTTCATGCCCCTTATGTAGAATCGGTATAATTGATGGATTTTTTTTTTATTATGAACGTGGATATTCAGATAAAGTTGTATATATCTCGACTAATTTTATAAATTTTAAAATTAATAATTATATAAATTTTTACCAACTATAAAATTTATATTACTTAAACTAAAGTAAAAAATAAATCTAAATTCTACTAGTTGAGTTATAACTGTGGTGAGGATTTGAAAGAGACAAGAAGTTAAATCTAAATTTGCAAGTTGCAATGGAGAAAATATTTATAAAATCTTGGAAGTTGTGTCCACCTCCGAGCGCATGCAAAACTGGGATAAAGTGCCAAAAACTATACAAAAAGCCACCGCCCGCTTGTCCTTCACGGATTGTTAAGGATTTTACTTTATAAATCAGCTCTCACTTCTTGACAAGGCACAGTAGCCCATTTGTCACCAGTTGTAGCGGCCCGCGTGTGCCCTCCATTTGTACTGGGAACTTTACAGTACATGAAGAAGGTACTTTTCTTTTTATATTTTAAAAATATTTTTT
>Ga0325401_1007584_pt1 | contig 10539 bp, 2 predicted proteins | sample PopdelMetagenome_FD_205666 | JGI IMG/M metagenome (GOLD analysis project Ga0325401, IMG submission 205666) | Populus deltoides microbial communities from Bellville, Georgia, United States - Xylem-PdKOR-R2 | ecosystem: Host-associated > Plants > Phyllosphere > Stem > Wood/Secondary xylem | place...
AAGTTCATTTTACTTATGAGCTTTTAAAATTAATTTTTACTTCAAAATATATTAAAATAATATTTATTAAAAAATTTTATTTTTACATAAACACAATAAAATTATAAAAAATATTATAAAAAATGATTACAGGCCGCTTGTACCTGGAAAGCAGAGTCTCCTTTGGGGCACTTGTTTAAAATGATTTGCAATATAAAATCTACTCTCTCAATCCCAAAAATATTGTTTGGCTCATGAGTACTCTTATCATCCCTATTTGGAGCATATTAAAGAATATTTTATGTTTGAATTCGAATATCAAATCATAATACAGAAAAAGAAACTTATTTATTGCTTAAAATTCTCTCACTGAAATACATGATTAATTATGAACAATTGATTTTTTTTCCCCACTGAAATACATGATTAAAATTCTACTATTGATGTAGTAGACTTGGCCGTCGGTCATGGGTCTGAGTGAAAAGTGGATGGAGTTATGCCAAGTCTTTCAGAAGTAGGAAGACTATCCATCAATGAAGAGGACCCATGCATCAGTGGCACCAAAACTATATAGCAGACACAAATATCAAGGACATGGAATCAAATTCAATGCACCATCCACCAGCTCCACGGTGAGCCACACCCATTCTTTACGAGCCCACATGCCACCGTCATAGCTACAACCCCACGTTTGGCTAGGTCAAGTCTTCGCACCAAGACAAATTACAAATGACACTACAGTGCCCATTAGTCGTCTCTCTTTCTGTTCGTAGTGGTTGTGGTTTTGGCGGGTGACCATTTCTCTCTCTCTTTCTCTCTCTCTTTTTTTGTTTTGTTTTTTATCATCATATGTGAGATAAATACTGTAATGTCATCTTCTCCTTAAATTTCCACACAAAAGAACGAAAATTGTGTTGTCATGGATAGATATCGAAACTAGTGGTTAAAACGTAGGAAGATGCAATCAATGGGAACGGGCTGGCAGCGGCCACTGCTAGTTGTTCCAAGTGAAACCCTTTTGCATCCAATTAAGCATTAAATATTTATCTTCCTTTGTTCCAAAAATTAAATATTACATACAAATAATCACAAGGCATATTGGATTGATAAAAAAATGATATGGGAACAAGATTTTCATACAAACACAGGTCGCAATTATTTTTTCCATGAAATTTCATTCATTTAAAATCCATAAATCCACATTCTACCGCTTAAAGATTAACATATCAATTTGTATGGAAATTAACATGACAAGTAGTTTGTAATTATTTTATGAATCAATTGAAATGGTCAAATCTCTGTAGAATCTCCGCATGACACTTTGAAATGGAATATTTATGGATCTTGTTTGAAACAAATATAGAAAGATGAGGTATTAGAGGTGTTCTAAGACTTCATGCAGGTTATCTTTTATGCATCTCCTTTACTACCGTGGGTATAAGGCAGTTCAATATGATGGAAATCTTTCCAATCAAGAGAGCTTTCACGATTAGCAAAGCTTCCTTATGCGCAGCAGGTTGATTGAATTTTCGAGCCACAATAAAAAAATCAAGCCATTGAGGTTGAAGAATGAATTTGATTCTATATCATCTTTAGTCAAGGCCCTAAAATTAATAAGCTTCACTCATGTTCTAATGGAAGGTAAGGAGATAGCTGATTAGTTGGCAAAGCAAAGTCTAGATAATGATGAGGAAAATTTTGGCATGGATGTGAGCTATCTTCTTCTTCTTCTTCTTCTTCTTTCCTTTAGCTTAGTTGTTTAGTTGTGATGTGTACTGTTTTAGCTACAATCTTGTCGGCTTTATTTCTTATCAATCTCCTTTGAATCTCATCAAACAAGTGGGGAGTCTGTGAAGCCCAATAAAAAAAAGGCTCTACTTATAAGCCAAATATCTACATTCCATAATAATCATAAATTAAGTCCATTCAGCAAAAATATAGAAGGAAATGGCATAACCCCAAATCTACGGGAAACAACACCATTTCACACGGGAAAGATATTGTATGAGGTTTTGTCTTGAAAGCTACTTGGCATCCAAAATCCTATTAATGTACTTGATACTTCCATAGGATTAGACCTACGTTGTCCTATCGGGGAAGGCATATATCATCGTTCTTTTCATGAAGAGAGACGTAACATTTGGGCTGTTTTTAAGGAGCGGTGGTGGCTTCCATTAATCACCTGGGTTGCCCCTTTGAATATTCCAAAGGTTAATTATTGAGCTTGACTATGAATAGTTTCTCCAAATAGGTGAATGAATCTTGTCCATTCTTGGTTTGAGGATAAACGAAATTAGTGAATGGTTATCGAGTTATAGCAAATGCCATCGTACATTGGTTGATTTTTCTACCCTTGGTAGTAGGAGAGCAATGTTTTGTTTGAAGGGATGAGTGGAAAGAAGAGTTGATTGGCTTATAGAGTCAGATTCTCATAATGTTATAGTTTGGATGCAGAAGGATACTATTGAAGATCTCATAGTATTTTGAAATCAATATTTATTATGATAATTAAAATTGTGTTGGGATAATATATTTGAAAAAGAAACCGATATAAAAGAGATATAAATATATTTAGTAAGAGGAAAAAAACAAAAAAAAATTGTTTTTAAAATTATTTTAAAGTTAATTCTCATCATTTCAAAATAAAATTTTAAATATTTTTATTTATTATAAATATAGTTAAATGGCATGGGGATTTCACTCTAGTTCCAGACACAGGTTATTATAAATTGTAACAGTAAAATTTACATGGCTATGATGTGTAATTAAGAAGATCATGAGGAGCATTTTAATATTTTTCACATTATTTTTTTTATTTTTTATTTAAAAAGTTGTTGGCGCATATTTCAAGAGCCTTGGGTCTGACAATCATGTTTGGTGTCAGACCCAGCTACGCTCTAATAACCATGTTTGGTGTCAGACCCAAGCGCAGGTCTGACATGGTTACCTTAACCAAACACAAGTATGATAAGATTGGTTACCAAACTCAAGATTATGTAGTCTAGCATAATAGCTAGACCTACTACTACTCTCTCCAAGACTATATATATTGATATTTACTGTTGTTAATTATTACCATTATGTTTGTTTATTAGCATAATTTGTCTAAATCTTTAATTGTGTCTTTACCTATTTAGATAACAACATTTCAACACATACGTACCACCATTTATATTTTCAATCGTTGGTACTTTTAAATTTTGTTAAAGTCTTCTTTTAAAAAAAAAAAAATAGAAGAGTAAAAGTCAACACTTCTTTCTTTCTAGAATGGCTTGTACAGCTAGCAACTACGCTTCTTTCTTTAATATTTCTATTTTCTTATAATTTATTCAGGTGATACTTTAAAATTTTTTATTCAATGATAATAATTATTCTTAGATAAATTTACACTTATTAAACTCATTATTTGAAAGTTTTAATTAAGTGGACACCTCTTTAAATTAGTCTAATATATTAAACAAATATATTTTTTTTAAATCTATAAAATCTAAACTCAAGAAGTTTTTTAGAAATATATTTTCTCAACTATTATACCAACTCTTAAAACTATATGGTATCATTTATTTATGTTCAAATCAACACATTGCAATCAATATTTTGTGAAAATCAATAATTCCCGGAATTACTGAGACAATCTTTTGATAGCAATGCCGTCATTATAGCACTCATCATGTAGTGAAATACACAAAATAATTGACGATATATGAAAAAAAAGTATACATGTGTTTTATAAAATGTATATATTTTTATAAATCTCTTTATAAATATATAAGATATTTATATTTATATTTAATATCTTATAACTTAGATATTTATGAGATATTTATATTAAATATCTAAAATATTTTTAAAGATATTTATCTTAATAAACTCTATATAAACAAAGCTTCATCTCTCTAGACAAGAAATCGAGAAGCTAAAGTTATCTCTCTAGAGAACACAAGTCTAATACCAGACTTAAATAAGTCTTAAGAAATATTTAAATTTAGAGAACATTTATTCTCTTTGACACTTGTACAAACACTATATTGGCTTCAATATCATAGTGTTTTTATTTTTCAAGTATCCTCGGGCCCACCAAGTCCTTTTAGTCTAGTTTTATTAGTTCATGGAAAGAGCGTCCAATCTTTCTACTGGGGTTTTTTTCATCATCATCAATTGACGTCGATAGTAAAAAAAACAAACAAAAATCTAGTTCAGTTCTATTTCTAGAAAGCTCTTTACATGGCTGACAAAATCTCAATATAGTGGTAGCTATTCCAGTTGCTATGTATATGGATACGCCAACGATATGCTAGTAGCTAAGCCAATAGTTATGCCTCAGCTACGTCCCATGTGGCTAGCTCTGCCAACCGTTATACTCAACAACATCCACGACTATACTCTACGGTTATGCACCAAGACTACGCCCATAAACTACTTTTATGGCGTCTTGTACACATAAAAAATGTCACCAGGACTTAGAGAGCTTTGATGATACATAAAAGATAACATTACCTACTTTAAATATTTCCTCCGCTTGCTATGTCAAGTCTTCCCAACATATCTTTTTACAAAACTTGGGGGCTTTGATGATATATGAAAAAAATACACAAGTATTTTATACAATGTACACTTTTTATAAATATTCTAGATATTTATATTAAATATCTTTTATATTTTTTAAAATATTTACTTTAAGAAAGTCTAAACAAACAAAGCTTTATTTTTTTAGACAAGAAACTAGAACATAAGTCTAATACAAGACTTAAAATATATTTAAATCTAAAAATATTTATTTTCTTAGTTACCTAGATATATACCATAGTTACTTCAACATCGGAGTATTTTTTTAAAATGTTAATGTCAAGCGCATCAAATTCTCTAAATCTGATTTTATAGCATATAAAAAGCATCATTAATCTTTCTACTGGAATTTCTTACATCCTCATCAATAATGATTATTAGTTGAAATGTCCTTGTGCAATTTACTATAATGCTATTTCCTTGGGGATATAGCTAAAATCCTGGAAAAAAAATGGTGTTAAAAGTAAGTGGAGCAAGAGAAATGAAATCAAGTGGTGGTACTTAATTTCTCCCGACTCCAATTATTATTAGTCTTTGTTTTTAATTACACGCACACACACATACACTATTTGTTATCATCTGCATTATACCACAAGTAAAAATTCAAGCTGATTTCAAATATAATAAAAGAATATACTAATGTTATGGAGACATTTTAAAATATCAGGATTTTTTTTAATTGAGAAATATGAACATATTATTTACACTTAATAAAATAAATTAAAAAAATATATGAGTTTACTGTGAAAGAATTGTTAATACTAATGAAATACTTAAATGAAAAGCTAATTTTTTTTTTCTAAAAGCAAAATATAGTTGAGTATACAAATGTTTAACCCTGAATTTTCATTTTTATTAATGTATTTTTAATTCTTTTTATCTTAGAGATTATTTTTTCTTATCAAGAAAGACTAATGTTTATTTAAGAATGACTAATTTTTTATTTTTATAAATATATCATGCTAATAAATTATATTTATATCAACTATAAAAGGGGAAAACTTAAAAGTTAAATTTGAATAATATCTTTGAAACATTAAAAAAAATTCAAAAACAATTATACTCCATACTAAAAGAAGTGGAGTGCAATGCATCTTTTTCATTGTTCATATGAACAGTAAATTAGTATTTTTTTTATATTTTTTTTATTTGTTTTTATTTTTCTCATTGTTGTCCTAAGATGTTTCTTAGCGGTCACCTATGTCATCTTTATACTAGCCAAGTCAACTAAGTCACATTAAGCTAACTCCAACACGATTTAACTTTAAATCTATGTTAGGTAAGGAGTTGGGTCAAAGAGTTTGTTTCCATTAATTTTCTCTTTTTTCTCAATTTTGTACTTGAAATTTTTATAATGGTCGGCCAAGTGGCTTTTTAACTGGCCAAGTAAACTAGGTTATGTCGAGTCGACTCGTATCTGATTTAATTTTAAACCTGATCTAGATAAGGAGTTGAGTTAAGAGGTTTTTTCTATTAATTTTATCCCTCTTTTCCCAATTTTATTCTTAGAAGTTTTTTACCGGTTGACCAGATTACCTTTAAACCAACTAAGTTGATTGGGTCATGTTGAGACAACTTTCACAATATTTAATTTTGAACCCGATCTAGTTAAGGAGTCGGGTCGGGACGTTTCAAGGTTGACCTATTAGGTTGAGTTTAATAACAATGTCAAATAATTCTTTATTACTTGGATATTTTTTCTTATGTTCAAAAAAGATTTTGATTTGACCCGTAGCGCATAACAAACCTATAAACTATTGACTACTATTTAAAAAGGTGAACTGAAAAATTAAAAATGAGAGCGAAAAGGTATTATTTGACATTTAAATAAAAATTAATGCAAATTAAAAAAATACATAAAAAATATAGAAGCTACGCTGCGAGTCAAACAAAAAACAAAGCTAATGTAAAATTTTTAATATGACATATTTTTTAATATTGAAACGATATATTGGATCAATGTGGGCTTCACAATCAAACCCGCGATATGGGACATGGATTCCATTGATTTTAATAACCTTTTTAAATAAGTTTTTACTTAATTATATGATAAAACAATATACTTTTAGGAAATTGAGCATCAAACTTGTGTTGGAATGTTTGCTTGGCATTGGAATAATCTCATATAAAGTAAATAAAAACCAACTATAAAGGTCAATTCTTAATTAACCCAAGTTAACTTGTCAAACTCAAGATTTGAGTCATGAACTTAACTCATTTAATAGCTTTGTCTTTTTTCAAATTATTTTTTACTTAATTATATGATGACAAAAAAATAAACATTTGTAAAATTAAGCAGTAATCACCTATTATGACATTTACCTGATACTATGATAACCTCATCGAAAAAAAACCAAAATAAATTATGAAGATCAATTTAAAATCTACCAAATGTTAAAAAAGCCAAGAAAAAAATCAAAATAAAAAAAAGAGATATTTCATTTTTCATATGTACACAAAAACACCATTAGCAAAGTCCACTTCTTTTACTTTTTTAAGTAATATAAAACTCCATGTAAGTAATATATATAATCCAAAAACCATTTCCTTTTTATATATGGATCTGTGGAACTGTTTTGTATAGTTATAAAAAAATGATAAAAACAATTTTCAGTCATTGTTTATGATTTATTATATAGTAGAATAAGTCTCCAATTAATTTTTATGTTTTTTTTTGCTGTGTCAATTTAAAATTCAATTAAATGCTCAACCTCCAAATTAGTCCTTTTGTCAAATTTCTTTCTCTAAACCAACAGACTTATGTATGTAAATTGCATATCACCTAATTGAGCATGTACGTTAACCCTAATTATCTTATCGAAAACCAAGATAAATAATTTGAATGTGCAATTCACATGCCAAAGTCTACAATTTGAATGAAAAAAAGTTTGATAGAAGGAATAATTTGAGATAAATTTTTATTTGAAGTTTTCATTGATACAATTGATGATGTAGAAATTAATTAGAGACTTGTTTTTCATATAAGAATATTATTATCACGTTTATGCATAATTTTATAAATAAGTATGAGATTTATCCGTTCTCATATTTGAATTGAAAATTTAGTTATGATGGTGAAATGAAAATTTAGATTATGTTTGAATGAGGATTTAAAATTTATTCAATGTACATGTTGGTACAAGTGAGACCGCGAGTATCTTTCAACAATAGGAGATGGCTAACAAAGCACAGGTTTCAAGTTGGTGTTGGACATCATAATATTTTTAATTATTTATTTAAGGTTAAGCATGTTATTGAAATCTTGTTTATTTTAAAATTCATATTATCAAATAACATGTCGAGCTAGTTATCTCAATTAAGGGACTAAAGCTAGGTTTGGGGTTGTTGAGCTAGTTATCCCGGTTCAGAGACTAGCACTTAATTTAAGCATGCCGAGCTAATTATTCTAGTTTAAAGACTTGTGCTCAGATTGGGGCAATGCAGATAACTACCCTAGATAAAACTCTATTCTTGGTTTTGGTCTGAGATAAAACCTTATTACAATAATGAATAGGTGTCCGAGAGAGGACTAAAATTATTAGAAACCTAAAGATGTGAAGTCTATCAAGGGTTAATTTAATTACGTTAAAATATTTTTACTTAATGCATATTTTTATCTTATGTTATATTTTAATGTGATTAATTTTATATTAAACACATTTTAGGTGCCTCCCAACAACACATTAATCTATAGTTGTTTTAGGAATTTACTTTTGTATTAAATTTTGCAATGTAACACATTGTTGAGTCTTTCTGTATGTAAACATGTCATAAGACGTTATATTTTGGGCTTATTTTAGAATGTTAGAAATTATTATGAATGATGTAATGTTAATTAGTTTGAAACTTGGATAATTTAAATTATGTTTTGCCATAAGTTTGCTTTAAATCTTTAGATAGAATATGCCATGAAGTATGCTTAAATTATATATAACAACAATAAGTAATAATATTGATAATAGTAATTATATTAAGAATAGTAATATCTCTTGAAACTTGGACACTAGATTGGTGAAGGTACTATGTGATTGGAAATGTTGAAATCTTTAATTGCAGGTTATGAAAATTGGTTGAGTCGATCATTTGGTAATGATATAATTAGGTGAAACTTTGCTTTTTTAAAAAAATAATTCTTGTCCTTTTAACGATAATATCCTAGGTATACATGAAATATCGTATAATTAAATTTGGAGGTTTCATGACCTCTCTAGTCAAACAGTCATAATCGAGATCTTTTCTTAATTTTCCTAACAAATATGATATTGATGGCTTGTTGTTTTAGTTAATTATTGTCAGATTTTTTTTACAGTTCGATTGCTATTGTTGTCTTTGATATAAATCAAATTATTAAATTAATTAATTTTATTACCTAAATATTAAGGTTTTTCTTGCTTTTTTTTAAAACATTATTATCTCTTGAACATTTTTTTAAAATTTGTATCGGATCATGGTGTAAACATGTTACCGATCTTGTAAATAAATAAAGTTATTGGTGTCTGAAGGGAGAAGTAACTATAGCAAAATTAGATCAATGGTTTCCAAAACAGAACTGCATCATAAAGTCTTGAAATGTAGAGCGGAAGAGAGGCGACAATGGTGTTTGACCGTTTCAAATAAGATTAGCTATTTATGATCATTGTTTTGTTGGTAGTTACAAAATTAGGAGGCAGAAGACAACTAAAATTTGCATGACAAAAATCTTCTCTCCATAAACATTGCCTCAGAATTGGCAAAGCTAGCAAAGTCCATCTCATCTCACCTGTCAATTTCTTTCCCTCCACTTGTAATCAAAGGAAAAAAAGAGTAAGTTAGCCTCATGATAGGGAGATCGAAAACCTTCCTTCCTTTCAAGATCATTCTTTCTTTCTAATTCTAACCATCCCACCCTCACCCCAGGAGGGTGATTTTTAAAAGTGAAAGAAATGGCATACCAAATTGTATGATCTCGATTATGACCGTTTGAAAACTTATGAGAAATGGATGTACGACATATCTTGCCAATGTAATAGACTCAGAGAAGGATAATGTTGAGCTATCAAATGTTCCTATAAGAAGGGAGTTTTTGAGGGTGTTTCTAGAGGAGCTACTGGGATTGTCTCCAAAAAGAGAAGTAGAAGTCTCCATAGCATAATTGGCATATCAATTGGATCATATAGAGTTAGTTGAATTGAAGATTCAACTATAGTTGTTAGATAAAGGGTTAATACGCCTAAGCAGTTCACCTTGAGTAGCCCTAGTATTGTTTATAAAAAAGATGGATGACACCTTTAAACTTTGTATTGATTATAGGCATCTAAATAGGGTGATAGTGAAGAAAAAGTATCTACAAAAGATAGATGACATGCTTGATTAATTGAAAGGTGCTAAAGTATTTTTGAAGATAGAGCTAAGGTCGGGATATTACCAGTTAAGGATTAAAGAGCAAGATATTCAGAAGACTGCATTCAGAACTCACTATGGACATTATGAATTTCTGGTAATGCCATTTGGATTGATGAATGCTCTGGAAATGTTCATGGATTTGATGAACCTGATTTTTCGGTCTTACTTAAATAAGTTTGTAGTGGTGTTCATTGATGATATATTGCTATATTCGAGTTCCCACTTAGAATATGAACAACATTTGAGGCATGTATTGCAGACTTTAAGAGATCACTAGTTGTATGTTAAGTTTAGCAAGTGTGAATTTTGGCTAAACAAAGTGGTCTTTTTAGGACATGTTATTTCAGGGGAAGGCATATTTATGGATTCGAAGAAAGTGGAAGCTATTTTGAATTGGGAGAGTCCTACAAATGTAACAGAAATTCATAGCTTTCTCAAGTTTACAAGGTATTATAGGAGATTTATTGAGGGTTTTTCTACAATAGCAACTCCTCTTACTTGATTGACACATACGGAAGTCAAATAGGAATGGTTCGAGGAGTGTGAGGAAAGCTTCTAGGAACTAAAAAGGAGACTAACCACTGCTCTAGTATTAACACTTCCCTCGAGATC
>Ga0325401_1007587_pt1 | contig 10536 bp, 4 predicted proteins | sample PopdelMetagenome_FD_205666 | JGI IMG/M metagenome (GOLD analysis project Ga0325401, IMG submission 205666) | Populus deltoides microbial communities from Bellville, Georgia, United States - Xylem-PdKOR-R2 | ecosystem: Host-associated > Plants > Phyllosphere > Stem > Wood/Secondary xylem | place...
TTTTATCCCATATTAAAAAGATATTATGTTAAGCTTTTAAGTTTAAGTATTTAAACAAAAAAAATTTCTTATCCCACATTGACAAAAGATAACGTTTTCCTTGAAAATATAGAGTATATATACTAATGAGTTTCAAATCTCACATTGAAAATATATAGTTTTTTTTCTTGGAAACATAGAGTATATATATTAATGAGTTTTCAATTCCACATTGAAAAAAGATAACTTTTTTCTTGAAAACATAAAGTATATATATAGAGAGTTTCTTGTGAATATTGATTATATATACTAATGAGTTTCAAATCCCACGTTAAAAAGATATTATGTTATCCTTTTAAGTTGAAGTATTTAAACCAAAAAGTTTTTTATTCCATGTTGAAAAAACATAATTTTTTTTCTTAGAAACATAGAGTATATATACTAATGGGTTTCAAATCCCACATTTGAAAAAAAAAAAACCGGGTTTTGATCGGGTCTCACCCGGGTTTGACCGGGTTGTTGCACTGACCGGTCTTTTGACAAACTCAGACCGGTCCAGCTCCCAAGTTGGCCAAGTTCCGGGTCAATCTGCCAGGCCGGTCCGGGTTTAATAACACTGCTTTATGCTGCTTAATGACAAAAACTTTACATGGATGACAAATAAAGCAGACTAAGTGTGTGGCTCGACTCATTTTGATGGGCTGAAGTTCTGCTGAAGAAGATACAGAAATAGCATTTTAAGTTTCTAGACCTCGTTATCCCTACTTTCTGTCGATTGCACGAATATACAACGATTGAAAATGTCTTGTCAAGGTGCACACCCTGAAATCCTGGGATTTCTTCAATGGTTTTTTTTTTTTATTTTAATCACTTCGAGATCATGTAATTAGCGAGAGAGTGATTTGGGAGCAGATGAGTAAAATCACCAGAAATCCTTGCATGTGCATGTACCAGACTCAAAATGGTGGAAGCGGGAACCATCTCTCACAATAAGATGCCTACCTGTAATCTTTGAGATGAATTTTAAAGCAGAATGGCAATCAACACAAGTTCGATGATTCTTCATAATCCTTAGTGTTGAGCCTGCTTCAGTACTGATGAGACCAAATGCAATAGCTAATCTCTCACTATGAACTTTCAATGCTTCCTCCTTCTCTTCCCTTTCTAAGTCATGAATCACAGTATCTGTTTCCGGAACATATCCAGCTTCTGCAAGTTTTAAATTTATTTCCTCTAGCTTTTTGTAGATATCAATAGACTGAGTGTGTGATCGATCTCCAGCAATGAAAACGTGGACAGAACCATTGATCTCTACCTGGCTCCAACCTGGTGCTTTAACCAACCCTCTGTCAATCATCAAGCTCCTTGTTACAGCGGCCTCCTTCCACTTTCCCATGGACGTATATAAATTAGCCATTAATACATAATTACCATGGCTTCCAGGATTCATATATAACAGCTTTCTAGCTGCTAGCTCCCCCAGCTCAAGGTTGCAATGTTTCGTGCAAGCACTAAGAAATGGAGCCCAAACTTGAGCTTGTAGTTTGACAGGCATCACTCTAATGGATTTCAAAGCCAATTCAAACTGACCAGCTCTGCCGAGAAGATCCACCAAGCACATATAATGTTCTACACTGGGTACTATTCCAAAATCCTTCTGCATGCTTTTAAAAAATGTGAGTCCATCTTCAACCAATCCAACATGGCTGCAAGCCAACAATATGCTTGTAAAAACAACAGCATCCGGCTTTATTTCTTTTATTTCTAGCATCTTGTGAAAGAGACCGAGAGCCTCTTCTGCCATCCCATGAATTGCATAACCGTTTATCATGGAACTCCAGGCAGCTAAATCCTTATCTGATATCCTCTCAAACACTGATATAGCCTTGTCTATACTTCCGCACTTGGAGAACATGTGTATCAAAGAGGTTTGTACTTGTCTATCTGACTGAAACCCATTTGACAAAATGTACTCTTCAATCTCTTTGCCCATGTCCAACGACCCCAAGTCAGCACAAGCTGACAGGATAGTAGCCAGAGTTGCTCCATTCGGTTTGATAGCTGTCTTCAACAGCTTCTTAAAAAGAAGTAAAGCTTCAGCAGGATAACCCATGTGTGTGTACCCACCAATGATAGAGGTCCACAAGAAAACAGTTTTTACAAGTGCCATATCAAACACTTTTCTAGCTGAGATGAGGTCTCCACATTTTGCGTACATGCCGAGTAGCAAGTTGTCCAGAGGATCTTTATTCTCACATCCACATTTGAATATGAGAGAATGCAGCAATGAAGCTGCCATCAAACTCCCTTGTTTTGCACAACCTTTAATGAGATTTATAAACACTACGAAGTCCGAGTTGATGGTGCTAATTGTTCTCATTATATTGAACATGCTGAAGGCTTTATCGACATTCCCTGTATCTACGTAGCCACCAATAATTGTTGACCAAGAAACGACTGAGATTTCATGCATCGAATCAAGAATAGCACGCGCTTCATGGACTTGACCATACCTGATATACATGCTCATCACAGCATTAGCTAAAGGTATGTGATCATAGGTATTTAAAAGTCCAAGTTTAAATACGCAACAGTGTATAGATAAGCCTTGTCGAAGAAGAATAGGGTGGGTAGACAGAAAGCTCAGGAATGTGATGGAGCTTAGATCCAAACCAAGAAGCCGCATTTCTCGAAGTAGCAAAGTGGCTTCATGGAACAAAAAAGAACGACAATAAGCAGAGATGATGGAGTTCCAAGAGACGACAGTTCTCACAGGCATTTCATCGAACACCTTCCTTGATGAGGGCAGGTGATGGCATTTTGAGTACATGTCAAGAAGAGCAGTCTGTACAAAGACATGGGCTTGAAATCCAAGAAGGAAGGTATGGGAATGGACCTTTGTAGCGTCACGTAAGGAGTTAGTGTTGGAGCAGGCTTTGAGGACCAAGGGGAAAGTGAAGTCATTGCCATGAAGTCCAGTTCGCAGCATACAAGAATAGAGGTCTAGAGTTCTGGTGAAAAGGCCAGAATTGGTGGAATCCCGGATCATCAGGTTCCATAGGTAAACTGTTCTTTTCATGTGCAAGATTTCTATTTTTGTTGGGTTACTGTCGTCGTATAAGAGACGCATGGTCTGAGAAACATGCACCACTACCTAGTCGGCCGGCGGCGACTCGGCATCCAGTCCAGCATTTCGAGGCACGAGAATAAGGATATGAAATTGAATATGGTGGTGTTTTGTTTTCATTTCTAAATTCTTATGAAGTAAGAGGGAAGGGCCTCAAGCACAAGCAAAGAAATGAAGGGGCCCATGAAATAAAATCCAAACACGCAACTGAGAGAAACACAAGGGCCTCCCTCCACAAGGCCCATAATCAATCTTTTTTGTTTTCTATATATCCTCTCAGAGGAAGGAACGCCAGTTTCCACGCTAATCCAAATCAAATAACTTCTTCTGCATTAATTTGATTTGATGCATCGAGGACAATCTCATTGTTTATGATAGAAAGTAATAATAAAAAAAACATCAAACTAATAAATTTTAACAAAGTAAAATAAAGAAATTGATACACAACACAAAAAAGTCCATGAAACGGGTCAACTATTTATTTAAACACGCAAGGCAAAGGAGCTAATACAGTGAATGCTGCTACAATTCAACTCTTTTCCTCTTCCTCTTATCTTCCTTTCTTCTAGACAGGCCAGCTCTTCCATGCATTCCGATCACAGCAATGTGATCGCTACTGGGGAGTCAGGACATACATTTTACAAGCGTGGGAATCCAAATCAGCTGATATCTGTCCTTTAACTGATGGCTGATTGGAGTGCTGCATGCATGTGCGATTAACAAAGTAAGTGTATGCATGTCTGTGTGTGTATACACTACTCCCTGGCTAACCTAACCTATCATATATATTTGTGTATAGATAATATCAATGCCATTAATAATCAAATGAAGATGTTCGAATAAATATATATATATATATATATATATATATATATATATATTATTAATGACCTCACCGCCCATAAATCTCTAGCATTGACAGTAGTCGTTGGATCAAGGCCTATGTCAGACCAGTAAGCAGTAACTGTAGCTCTTGAGGAACCTCTATTCCATAGCACAACCGCTATCTTATTATTGCTAAGAGGGCCAGCCCACACCTACCACGCATATATATGCATTTTAATTAAATCATCAACCTGTATGCTATATAAATACACGAATCATGATCATATATATATATATATACACATACTTATAATACAACTATTAATATCCACACTTACAAATACAAAATTAGTATACATTACAGTACAATATTTATCACGTATTTAGCAGACCTCTAAATCTCCATTATTCTTAACCTTTTTCCCCTGCACTCCAAGCTTATCTGCCCACATGCAATGCAGTACTTATTTAAAACCTTTCTTAACTAATAAAGCATTATATATATATATATATATATATATATATATATATATATATATATATATATATATATAAAACGCACACACCTTGATTAACTGCAATAACTTCCCTGTTGCTTAATATTTCAAGTGTTTCATCACTCATTGTTCGAACATCACATCCAATGAGAAGAGGAGCCTGTGATTAATTAAACAGGAGATCAATGATTCATAGAAAAAATATATACATCTTCAAATTAAGCTAGCTACTTAATTTATTAATTTACCTTGGCTAACGCCCATATGCTGAAATGTGAGTGATATTCCTCTGTTGTCATGCCTCCATTTCCAACTTCAAGCATGTCAGGATCTGCATGTTAATTATACACCAACTTAATCAGCTATATACTTTGGGTTTAATACATAATTAATGTTTATATATTAATTAAGCTTTGTCACCATTAAATCCTACTACATGCTCCAGTTAATCCCAGTTGTAACTCCAGTAGAAAAGCAAGCAGAAGAGTTTATTATAGTGAGTACAACGTACGTACCGTTCCAACCTCCAGGTGCAGCATAAGACGCCCATTGATCGTTTTGATCTGCACAGGATGTCATGCTACAGGTTTCAAGAAAAGGCAAATTAATACCAGCCAGGAGATTTAATTAGTATTAGTTTCCACAAGAAACTAAAACATACTACTACTTCATGACGTACCTATTCCAGTTATCAGAAATGTCTCCTGTTGTTCTCCAACTATTTCCAACATTCGATGCCCAAGTTGCTGGGTCTTCCTGCCCCCTACGGTTGTTTTTTTAGCAAGTTAAAAAGGAGATTTTAAGGGTGATGCTAAGGGTATTGAATGAATGTTCTTACTGATTCTTGCTTATTAAAATAATGACCGATAAAAAAAAAGAAGAAAAAGATGAAAGATTTATAGTAAAAGAAGTTAAATGGCTCTAACATTATCCTTGAATGAAATCCTTACCATTCACACAGTGAAAAGAAGATGGGCCTTCCAGAATCTAACAAGGCCTTGCTCATTACTGGATATCTCTCCTTTGGGCTTGTACCATCATTGTTACAGTTATCATACTTCAAGTAGTCCACTCCCTTCATTTTGTTTCACATGATCAATCAAAATGTAACCGATTATGATAAAAGAGCAACTCCAGTACTGTATCTATACACATATGTTTACCCAGGAAGCAAACGTTTTTGCATCTTGTTCCTCGTGGCCTAATGATCCAGGCATTGTTCTACTGCAGGTCTGACTCCTAATTAATTCACAAAATAAATTCAGTCAAAAAACCAGAGAACATTACATGGTCTCTTAATTTATGATCGATGATAGGCGGTAACTCACGATCATGTCTGGCATCTCCTCAACCCTTTTTAAGAAATAATTAATAAATATATTCATAATCCTTATCTGATAATTATATGTGAAAGAGAATATATATACCCAGCATCGGAGTAAATTCCAAGCTTCAACCCTTTTCCATGTATATAATCTGCCAACGCTTTTATTCCCGAGGGAAACGTCGAAGCTTTTGGAACCAAGTTTCCCTGACAACAAACAAGCAATTTTATTTTTATTCCCAATCCTAGAGCTGCACATGCTCCAAACATGTAGATGTATATGTATTCAGAAGTGATCACAGAATTAAAGAGAGATTAGCACCTCAGAGTCCCTGTTAAGTTCAGCCCAGCAATCGTCTGCAAGAGTATATATACATGTTGGATGAATATATATTTATTTATTCAATCTTATATATCAATTAGGCAGCAATCTACTAATTAATAAAGTTACAGTTGACCGACGTCCGATAGTCTACCTAAATTTACGTGTTCATATCCTAGAGCAGCAAGGCCAGATGAAACCATTGCATCCGCTGCCAAGACAACCAAGGAAAAATCAATTTTGGATTTTTCAGATCTTTTCTTAAGAGCCAATCTTGAAATAATCAGTAGTATTCAATTACCTGTATCCCTAATCAATTTCTCTTCAATGTTACAGTGAAAATGGTTCCAACTATTCCATCTGATCATCAATATGGGCAAGCCATTTTCAACAATTCAACAATGTTATATAGCTAGCTCATACATATATATAGCAACCATAATAATTAAGAAGCGGGGAGAAGATTAAAAAAAAGAAAGAAGATAAACAATAAGAGTTAATATATGGAAAATAATTAAGTAAGATTGGTATGGGTATCGTCTAAAAACATGGTAGATATTAATTATTTTTAAAGTATTTTTTACTTGAAAAGATATTGAAATAATATATTTTTATTTTTTAATCACAACTACAAATTATTATTATTATTATTTGACAAATCCTAATTACAACTAGAAATTACTGCAACGACACAGTTTAATTGAGATCAAATACTAAATTAATTAGTACATACATGCCGGATTGATTATTATGTCTAACTTTTAATTCAAAGAAAGAAATGAGATGTATGTGATATATCCAAGGAAAATAAAAAAAAAATGTTACGTTGAATATTTTAAAAAAATAAATAAACTTATTGGATCCTATATTTATTAAGATCGACGGTCCATAGTTTATAATTTTCTTAAAGTTTTCTAGCTCTTGATATTTAATATTTTTTAACAGAATATTCATTGATTAAATTCAGTATATAACTGAATTGATTTTCAGTTTTCTTTTCCATTATTTTTCTCTCTATATATACATATGATACACACACACACACACACACACACACACACACACACACATATATATTGACCTTAAGATTAATCTAATCGTAATTGAATGGGAACAACAACTTGTAGATTTAAAAGAAAGGAAACCACTAGCTAGCTTCAAGAAGTCACACAAGTGGCGCCAGTGTGTAAACAGTCAATATAGATCATGAAAGTTGTATATATCGATCGTTGCATATATATACATAACAATTAATGATGATGAAAGTTATATATACTTGTGAAGAAGAAGAAGACAAAATAATAGTAATAACAATAATAATGAATTAAAGGAGATAAAAGGGCGGCAAAGAGGGAGGGAGGGAAGGGTACCCCATGGGTGGTGCAAGACCGAGTCCATTTGCAGAAAGACCCCTCATCCGAGAAAGCTGACGATCATCATGACTTGAATTGGAATATTGCTTTCCCATGTTGATTGGACGACCAGCAGCATCAGCATTTGACACCAATCGCAAGAAGAAGAAGAAGAAGCATATCGACAAGGCAACCACTCCTGATCCGAGCTTGCCCAGCATAGATTGGCTGCTAGATTGATGATAAACCACCATATTGTATATGCGCAGGTAGGAAGCTGAAGTCAAGTCTCTATGATATCTGAAAGAGAGGAAGAGTCAGGCTGGTTCTTGGTGGAAGATATATCTATATGTATATATACACACATGTAACTGCCGGCATCGCTATATGGAATTGCGTGGTGTCGTATTTTATAGAAAGAACAAACAAGGGATCGTTGGTCTACCACAGCTCAGCTCCACTGCGTACGGCTATTTCATTTTCATGAAATTAAGAAAGCAAGTTCCCTTCATGGATTTGAGGATGGAATTAGGACAGGAAGAGAAAAAAAAAAGATGTTGAAAGTAACTGGCAGGTCTTGAATAGCGATATATATACCAAGAGTTCCTGAAGGCCTTTAACCTATATATATATATGCTAATATTACATTTCTCTTGGGAAGAAGTTAAGAAGCAGCAGAAAAGAGTTAGAAGAAAGTTCATGGAAGGAGAGCAAGAAATTCCTGTCCATCATTTAAAACGTCATGATCCTTTTCTCATTTCAACATCAATGTTATGCTGATATCATAAAAAGAAATTTATTAAATTTATAAAGAAAAAATATATTTATTTATATATATAATTCAACGCGAGGTGGTTTAAGGAATATATATAATAAAAAAAAGTAAAAGATATTGAGAAAAATTCAGATTTGAGAGATTTTTTTTTCGATCTATCGAGAGATTCATTAGATTTTGCATAGGATAGGCCTTTCTTCACATAATAACCAAAATAAAATAAAGTTATTAGAACAAAGACCAAGAAAATTCTCGAATACAATTAATTAAGCATAACTTTCTTAATATTTGGTATTGTGTTCGAAAATATTTTGAATTTATCTTGAAAGTATATTAAATTAATTATTTTTAGTGTGTTTTTGATGACTTTAATATATTAATATTAAAAATTAAAAAACATATAAAAAAATTATTTTAATATATTTTTAAATAAAAAATAACATATACCACAATATTAAAATCACTCGACATGACATTAATGAAGCCGCGTTGCTTTATGCAACCAATCTACAAGAAATTAAGGTAGATAACCGCGTCGATTTATGTAGCCAAACTAATGGAACGTACACGGCTAAAAAGCAAAGTCTTCGCTTCATGACATCGACATTAATTTATGTCTTAAATCCATTTCAATGGGAATTCATTGAAAAAGACCTTCTGGAGATTTGAATTTCATCTGTTTAATTTCTTAGCCATTACGTATCGGCTACGGCATTACATGACGTATATAAATTAACTCTCTACTGTTTATTACATTTAGTTATTACTGTTAGGATATTGTCATTTGGTACCAATATCCCATCACTGATTGTGGCTTAGAGAGTGTTTGGCTGTGCGTTTCAATCTGTGTTTCGTTAAATTTTAAATTTTTTTTTTGCTAAAATTGAGTGCGGTTTGTACCTTTTGGATTGTTTTGATGTGCTAATGTTAAAAATGATTTTTAAAAAATAAAAAAATATCATTGGCATGTATTTCCACACGAAAAGCTATTTGAAAAGCAACCATTACCACACTGTCAAACACACTTTTAGTGGAAGCACCACTAGTGCCACAATTAGTGACATGTTGTTTTTTTCTTGTTCCCCCCTCCCTCCCTGTTTATGGTGCATTAGATTTATTTTTTTAAAAAAAAAAATTCCTCTGTTAAAACAAAACTATTATATATATTTTTACTTCCTTAAGTATATTCCAGCGCTAGTTATAGATTCACTTCCCTTGTTGCTGACTGCCTTTACATTTTGATCCCCCAAACAAATTTGTAAATGCATAAATTCTATTTTTTAATTTTTTAAAAAATAAAGTTATCTATTCTCCCCCCTCATCTTATTTACTCAGAAATCAGCACAATTTTCTTCTTTCTTTAAAAAGCTTAATTTGGTCCACTCCTATAGCACTACCAGAAAATTGATAAATACAAACAGAAATATCGAGGGAATATTTTCGTCCGTAAATTTCTGAGAAATTTTACCGACGGAATTACCGTGAAAAAAAAATTTAAAACAAAGCCAAAAAAAAATGACGTGTCATTTTTACCGACGGAATTTTCCGTCGGTAAATTCCCTCGGTCATTCCGTTGGTAAACTGTGAACATTGTTCATCATGTCAATTACAAAGGGAATCACCGACGGAATTTTCCGTCGGTATTTTCCAAAGAGTGTTATTTGACGGTTTTCTGAAAAAATTCAATTAATTTAAAATTTTCATTTAAATATTACAGACGGAATCACCGACGGATTGAAAAACCGTCGGTAATTGTTGGCGGTTTCTGAAAATTTTTTAAGAAATTGAAAATTTAAATTAAATATTACCGATGGAATTACCGACTGAATAATTAAAAAAAATATTAATATTCAATTATCCGTCGGTAACGCGCCCCAATAAAAAGTCTGAATCCCCTTATTTCACAAGAGACAGACTCATTTCTTCTCCTTATTATTCTTCTTCTTCTTGTTCTTCTACTTCTTCTTCTTCTTATTCTTCTTCACTATATGTAAAAAACATCAATATATATTTTTTTCTTTTCTTTTCTCTCCTCATCCCCTTCTCTTTTCCTCCATGCTTGGGTATATCTTCTTCTTCTTTCTTCTTTTATCCTCTTAGTTTTTTTTTTATTATTAATATGCTTAACGAAATTTTTTTTCTCTCCTTAACTTCACTTGCAACTACATTAAGGTAAGATTTTTCTTTTTTCTTCTTTTTTTCATGATTTTTTTCACTACATTTGTTTTTTATTTTATTTTTAATTATTTTTGTTCTTAATAATTGTATAAATGTTGTTGTGAGATTTTTTTTTTCATATGAGATCAATTTTTAGTTGATTTATTTATAGGATTTT
>Ga0325401_1007593_pt1 | contig 10531 bp, 9 predicted proteins | sample PopdelMetagenome_FD_205666 | JGI IMG/M metagenome (GOLD analysis project Ga0325401, IMG submission 205666) | Populus deltoides microbial communities from Bellville, Georgia, United States - Xylem-PdKOR-R2 | ecosystem: Host-associated > Plants > Phyllosphere > Stem > Wood/Secondary xylem | place...
ATTTTGTATTTGTGATAGTCTAATTGTAAAATATTAATCTTATTTTATTTAAAATAAAAATTATTAGATAATAGAAATCAAGATTTTGACACTAACTAGATATGAAGATATGTATATAGTTTTTTTTAAATATCATTTATGGTTTTTTTTCCTTTCGAAAAACAATGAAAAACTTGTATACAAATGTTTTTTTCCAACTCAGTACAAATTTAGAAAAGTTGAAAACTAATTTCCTATTTTTTGGACAGAGAAATATTACATTTGAAGAGGAAGTTCCTTTTTTTTTTTTTTTAAATATCAGAGTCTAGTTTTCTAAAAAATTAGAATATTACTCTATCTCTGAATAGCTTCCTAAACTTCTTTTTTTTTTTTTCAATTCTCACCTTTCCTGTATTTCTTCATGAGGGGTAGGTATTATGTATTGTATCATATTTTATTCTCATGGTTTAATAAGTTAACATTAATAATAACAATAATAAAATAACATAACAAAGAAAACTAAAAGAGAAAGGTATTCACAACTCACCACTGTACTTATACATATTATTATACATCAGTGAAATTGCTTTTACTCTCTGTCTTCATTTTTTCTTCTGTTTGTATGGGTTTTTTTTTTTTTATCAAGATCAATTCCTCCTGAGGCAATGCATTACAATATGAAACGCCTTAGAGTGTATCTGTTTAAATCTTTGTTTTTATGTTTGTTGTGAGATACAGCCCTCTACAACACAAAACACAAGAGTAGAAGCGTGAAAATTATACTTTTGTTGTTGCGTTTTTTGCTTTTAGTGGTGAGTCCCGCCACTAAAAATAAGACAAACACGCCCTTATCCTTGCATAAATTATATTTTGAAGTATTTTCAAATAAAATTGTAGATAGAAGAAATATTTTAGATGAAATAAAATAAGATTTAGCATGCACACTTCATCAATAAGAAAAATTGCTTAATGGGTTAATTTGTCGACATTATTTGTGCAGGGACTGTTTTATATTCTGGCCGAAGGGAAACCATGAATGAGACCATTACACTGGTGTTGATTGCATATACACTAGGGTTCTTGTTTTGTTAGCATTATCTTAGGTTCCCTTGCACAGGCTGCAATAGAACTCTTCCTTTCTTCTCAACCTAACAAACCGACTCTCCCATCCTGATTCAATTATCTACAATAAGCGTGAATTGGAGGGTAGCATCCCATGAATGATACAACCATAGCACGTGATACCTTGGAAAGCGAGCTTTTAATATAGACACGAAGTTACTCTTGTCAATGAGATACTGACAAGACATCACTGAAGCTGCTACAGGTTTCCCTGATTCGAGAGATTCACTTTGTTTCCTGAGCATATGAAAGAGCTTCAGCCTGTGATCATGGATGGCATCAGTCAAAACACTCAAACTTGCACATGAAACTCCGGAAGTTGTCTCAACGATTCTGTGAACTTTCTCATTATAATTGTCATATAAATGTATACATCTAACAAAGCGGTGTGATTACAAAAATTGTTTTGCATCTTCCCCTCCACTACAGGTATTCTTACAGTGCTTTTACTCGGCGGATGCATATCTTGCCACCATGGGGAAGACAATGACTAAGACAAAAGGAAAGGGTGGGGAACAACAATAAATGAAAGCTTTATATTTTATTATTTGGCAACCACTGTTATAAAATATAGAACCACACTCAACAAAACTTCCATCACAAAATTCATCCCAGCCTGCTCTCTGTAAATAAATAGAGTTGCTGATCCCAGGAGCACACATCAAGCAAGTCATCGATTTTCTTCACTTTGAATCAGATCTGTCCTTGCTGCTGCTTGTCAAGACTTGTAAAATCAAACTGAAGATGCCAGAATTATGAAGACATTTTTACTTGAATTTGCCGATGGATATGCACTAGGAATTCTACATAGGAGAGACCACCGGCTGGAACCTTGTCTTCAACCAAATATGAGAAGAATGACATTCCTGTGGAAAAAACAACAGTTGGATTTTCACAAATCAAACTTGTTGAGGATATTTTGACAAAAAATCTTTCTGCATCTACTAGCATCAGCAGAAGAAAATTTAACACGAAAATGAGAATACTGCATGTATTACGAAGCACAATTCAATCAGATGTAACACAGATAAGTACATAATGCATTCACAAATCAAAAGTATGAGCCTCTTTGCTAGTAGCTACTTGTTTTTCTGACCACAGTGTTTTATTTAGTCATCGTGAAATTTGTATGATGATTTATTGATATCAAATTACTACATGATCGGTTAAAACATGACTTCCTCACGAGAATCAATATGAGTTGCAATGTTGTCTGGCCCATGAAGTCCGGGAAGGTGATGTTGGCAAACCAACACTTCTTTCCCATGCATGTTTCCATGCAATGACCCAAAGTAATTCCTTCCCCATTCACATTTCAAAATAACCCCCCAAGTTATGAAGTATCAGAAATGGCCAACAAGTACTATAACTACTTTAGCAGAGGTAGGGGGTAAAAGATAATGTGAGTTTTCAGGGAGCAAATAAACCAGTTCATTTTTGGTTGAGTTTACATTATGTGGTAGTAGGAATTACAGTTCCCTCAACTATATTGAAGAACAGGTCCAATGAACTCACCTGATGGATCTCCTTTTTTACACAACTTTAAGCTGCAAGAGAAGAATTGCAATACATCAGAATGAGAGATTGCAAGCACATGTGCGGATAGATTGAGAAAAAAAAAATAATATGTTAACATGTCATGAAATTTTTTTCCTTCATAATAAAAAAACGACAGCTGAAACATCTTACCGCAGGAAAGAACATCTTTGACGTCGTATCTCATTCACCACATTATTTAGTTTCTTTGATGGTGGATTGTCATATTGCTCCAGAACAAACTGAGAATACTGAAATAATTAGTTGCAAAACATCAAACCTGAATAATTGAATGACTAGGCAAAAACAAAATTTCTAATCACACATCACTGACAGAAGTCCATGTAGATACAATGTTAATTATCAAATTAAAGCACCACAAGATCTCAAAAATTCAAGCACGTAGGCCTCTATTATCTCCAAAAGTTTCATGCAAAAAATTGCCGACTGGGCTCTTTGAATTAGTAGTGTCTCACAAGCCCATTCTGCTGGACGCATGGCATCTTGAACATGTTGGTTTGATTGTCCGATACAGCATGCTCCAAACCAAGACTAATAATATTAGGTAGAATAAATTCTTTCAAAGGATGGTACCTGAGTTGGAATTTCAGCTACCGAGGAAATGCCAAAAAGTTTTTGCAAGGTATCTGAATTAACTGAGTTCCCAATATATATTAAGCCATCCTGGCCATTCTCAAGAAGATAAATTCCATCCTCACTCACATATTCACTAGAAAGCGCGAGTGCAGAAGGGATACGAGATCCATCTGCTTCCTGTCAATAGGCAAAAAGTTACCATTGAATTGAGGACAAAATATAATGTAGAATCAAATATAATAAAAAGAACACTCGTGCCTGTGAATCAAGGTTGTGAATTGCAATCATCCTAGGATACACCAAGGGAATCGCTAAAGGTGTAGAAACTGAGGAAACATAACTGATCCAAAATGACCGATCATCAATCCTCCCATTGACTTTCAACCCTGTACTTTTAATTAATGCTGGAAGGGAGAGCAAGAGCCCAAAAGGGAAAAAAATCGAGGCATGTCAATTTCTTTGAATAAACTGCAAGAAGCTTACTGATAAAACTTACATTCATTTCAAATTTGTCCTATGAACAAAACACATATTACAGAACAACAAAGCAATTATAATAGTACTGATAAGAGGAGGAGATACCATTATGAACAAATCAAAGTTTTCATTGAAAAGCTATTTCTACGAAAAACACATATAAAGCTATAGAAAAACTAAAAAGGAAAGATGCAACTACGTTGAACTAATATACTTTCCTAACTTGCTTTACTTTAACCATATAAAGTTATCTTAATTCTTCAATGCTTTAGTAGGTTAACTCCCAAGATATTCTGCTATACTCCCAAGTGTATAAGGCTCATGTAAAGGCATTAAACTGTTGAAACAGTTCCACAGCATAAAACATAATTAATTGTTGAGTGAGTACATAATAAATAACAGCAATTTCAACATAAACACTACCTATGAATAAGCATAAATCAATGTGCAAGAAACATATACCAAGGGTGTACAGGGGCAGAAGTTTAAGTGCCTCTGGAAGGATGAGTTGTCCTGATGATGATACTGTTGCACAAAATTTGCGATATGAAAGCAGAATGTTTATGCAAAAGTTTGTCACTTGTTCTTGGACAACCAAGGACGGGTTGGAAGGGATTTCGTTTGCCGCTGGAAAGACAAGCAGAGAAAAGCGTCAGTCTTCTTACCTCAAAAAGATAACTTTTTGTACAAGTTATGCCATGAACAAAAAAAAAAAAACTTCAAGAAGCAAAGAGACATCCATTGTTACACAGCTGAAAGACCAAAGTTTGACAGGAATACATGCCATATTAATTTTCTACAAGATGTTGGATGCAAATGCAAAAACATAACTGTTATTATTATTCTGGTGACTTGATATGTTGGATGAGAATGATACAGTGATCATGGTAAACCATAATGTGTGCACAATATAACTATAAAAACAGTGTAAAAAAAAGGACAGCAAAGAGAATGCATGACAGAAAATTCAATACCTTGCTTCAAGAAACACACAAATTGGGAATCCAAGTCAGCCAAGCGGAACAAATTACTTAAATTGTTTGTGCATGGCAGTGATAAATTTGCAACACGAATTCTTCTTTGGCCATACACAGTGGTGTAGAGGAGGGCACACTGAAAAATGAAGCAAACAATATAAATAAACAGATAGAAGAAATCTTCTCAACAAATGATAAAAGGGTAGTCGCACCACAGTCCTTCCAAATTTCATAATCCTAAATCAAATCATCTCTCTCCCACTCAGTTATTGTTTCATGTTCAGGAACCATATAACTAGATAGTAGATACTGCTTGTGTAATGTATCTTTGTTAATTGCATTATATGTCAGCAACAGAAGCACACAATTGCTGAGAGACAAAATCAAGTCATCGCTCTGCTTGTGTAGTGTTCAGGAACCATCTAACTAGACATTGCTCTTGTAATGTACCTGAATTAATTGCATTATATGTCAGCAGTGAAAGCACACAATTGCAATTGAGAGCCAGAATCAAGTCATCTCTCTCTCAGTGTCATTGTTTCATGTTCAAGAACCGTCTAAATAGATACTCCTCGTGTAATGTACCAGTACCTGTGTTAGTTGCATTATATTTCAGCCAGGATGTGGTGTTTTGTAATTGTCCCTGCAGTCCCTCTATACAAGGACCCTCATAATGTTTTTCTTTCTTTTGCAGGAGGACCAGGGAGAGAGTTGAGAAAACCTTGTTCAAGGGGCAAATAATGGGGAAGTAGAGCTGGAGGTTATTAGACGTCATGCTTGACGTCCTAGACATTATTGACAAATATTACAACACACACCTTTGAACATAATGATATTCCAAATCCTTTTATTCTTGTGTCTGTTTCATTGTCTCGAGTATCCAACCAGAACCAGAATAGCAGTAGCACATAAATTCCCGGTTACTGTTATCTTGGTCTGTTTAGAGGTTCTTGAACATGAAACAGAGAGAAAACCTGACAGCGGTTAAGTTTGTGTTTTGGATTACTTAGGCAGGAGGTGGTTCGATTGGATCCATAGCTAAATGAATGGACCATCAAAGAACTCGAGGTTTCATCAGCTGCTGATTCCAAGACCTACTGATTCCAAGACAAGGTGGGAACCATCACATGGGTTCTCCATTTAAATAAAAAGAAACTGAAAGTAGCCTTGCATTATAGTTGAGATGAAATTCAAGGATTTAATTGCTTGAATTGTAAAACCAGATTATTGCTCAAACTTTGAGGGACCATAACATAATTCACCCTAGATGATATGAAAGTAGATAGAACCAGCAAGTACTTAAAGCTGTGGCACATGACAAGAAAAACCAAGGTACCTGAAAAGCACATTCCGTGCCATCCTGCAATTTATCGTCATGTTTTAATGTGACCATTATAGTTTTGTCACAATCAATCTGCAAAGAAAAGGGATGATTACAGATAGAGCAACTAGAAGTAAAAATGCCACAAAATATATACATTGCCTCTTGACTAAAATGAAGACAGAGAAGATAGGAAATCAACAAATGGAATTAAGGAGCCATAAAAATATAAAACACAATGAACCAGCCTCCAAGAGATCAACCCAAGCCAAAATAGATTCTTCTACCCACTCAATAGTTTGTTAAGAAAAGAAGTTTCTGGAATCTGAATATGATTTACATTCAGTCTGATGCTTTAAAAAGCAAAGTTATTGTCTAGCATCAACAGAGAATGGATCTCATAATGACAGCTCACAAGCTCAAACGTTGAGTACACTCATTACCAAAGAATTAAAAATGTAATAAGCTACCAAGAGTATGAAAATCAAGAATTTCACTAAAAGATACAAACCACAGGCAGGTCAATATCTGTTGGAATGCGCTTGCAAAAGTTTCCATGGTATTCTTGAATTTGAATGCCCTGTAAGGAAACAAACCAAATCAATTTCCCAGTATCAAGTAAAAAACATACAACCAATCAATTTATAACAGGAAGGGGCAAGGCAACAATATAAATATATATAGGATGGAAGATTTGGCCAAAGAAGACGGTAGCCATCTACACACACATAAACATATATATCCAAGAAAAGGAGAGTACCTGGCTGCACCTCACACGCATCACTGCCTCAAAACCTTGAGGCCTTGTGACATTCCATCTAAGATCATTGTACAGCTTTGCTGGATCAGAGACAGCAGAGAAAGGATAGTAATAATAAACCTGGTATAGGATGTGAAATATTTGAAGTCAGCATCAGAAATAAGCCGGCAGCTCTATAAAGAACCTAGAAGTCATTCACAGCATATTGCTAGAATTCATACACTGGGTGATATGTATAATGATATGATGGTGAAATGTTAGTCTAAATCATATATTACCAATATATGCCAAGTATTATCCAGCTTGCCTACAAGAGAGCACCCAGCATCTTTCTTTCCTAAGGGTTACAGTGGCAATATCTTGTACAAGATATGCAGTATGGAACATGGTACCAGCCTAAAAAACTGAGAAACCATAACTCACTAAGAGGATTCAAGGTCCACGGCAAGTAATTACGTGTTTCAAGTTTCATTCAACATGTTTACATGATTTAGAACAAAATCTTAGCAGAAATGCAACATGGGATGAGTACTACGCAGAGAAACTGACTCAAGGATCTAGGTCACAGGTCACCAAAGAATGGAAGACATACTCAATAAATCATTGAAAACTGATGTTTGACATCACTAAATAACCCAGAACAAAAGTCAAATATCATACAGAGAGGGAAAAAGGAAAGAAAAGAAGTAAGAAAAGAAAAATGAGAACCATAGCACAGAAAGAACAGGCTTGCTGCCTTTGACAACAGTGAACTACTGTAACAACAGGCTCGCTGCCTTTAACAAGGCACAGCAAAGATAAAATTCCAACATCCATGTTGTCATTGTACTGATACTGTGAAACAATTGTTAAGAGTACAAAGTTGGCACTTCAAGTTCAATTAATACCTGCCCTCCAGTTGTTTTAGGTATGACAGAGATAGAAGCAATGTCCACATAAGTCTGGGTAGTGATGAAAACATCAACACAGACCTAGAACACATTCAGGAAAGTAAACATGATTAGGCACATTGAGTTAACAGGGTATATCTCTACCAGCTCATAAGTATGATCAATGTTAAGAAGTGAAAACGAATAACAAAAAGGCTACCTGATATTCAGCAAATTCAATGGCCATTTCCTTCAAAGTTTTGTCGGCTGGTTGGAGTAATTTATGGGCCTCCTGCAATCCAGGAAACAAGAAAATACTGTTACCAAAACCTCGGGGCTATATTCTACAGATGAATTGACTGTTTCTTCACTTCACTACTTACGGTAGAGAAACACGTCAGAAACAGATGAACACTACTAAAGAACATATCATAACCCAATACTTCATTTCCAATAACACAGTCCCAGAATAAGAAATTGGGTAAAATGTTGATACTTCTTCCAATCTTTCAAAGCATAAAAGAAGAATTATATTTAGGAAAGGCTACAATTTTTTTTTTGTGTGTGGGCGTGTGTGCGAGTGCATGTGTCACTTTACAAAATCAAGGCCTAGATGACCTAATAAAAATTAATTATGCAGTCCCTTTCAAATATTCATGGATGGGATAACATTCAGTAGTTCTCATTTTAATAATTCCACTCTGAAGCACGACAAGCAAGAACACAACCACAACAGATGGCAGGGGAACACATGGATAAGTTAAGTATACCTTCTCCCCTGTAGAGATGTTACTTCTTCCCTCAGCCTCTCGAGCAGAAAGGGCTCCAACACCAACAGAAGGTAAGACTGAAAACATAGTAGAATCATCAGAATACTCCATGAGAATAATTTCGTTTTAGGTTTTATATTGGTAGGAAGAAGCAGGAAAGCTCCTAAAGAGTAATGGGATGAAGAAAAAAATACAAAATTGCCTAAAAAAGAAACATGCTAAAAGAAAAAAAGGTATCCACAAAAACATACATATAATTTGCATTTAACAAAAGAGCGAAAGTGAAATAGTTGCTTAATTTAATGAAACTATGACTAACACCATAAGCCAGAAGGCCTCAGATTGAATCCAAATCAAACTTGATGAAATTTTAGTACAAGTGTTTTATTCTAGAACTCTCACACGAGAGAGAAAGTTAAACCTTTTTCTCTCCATTTCACAAGTCACTTCTCCTTCAGATATTTTTGACATAATCCTTACTATTACTATTCACAGTAAGTACAGGCAATTACAATGATTTAGATGATGACCACACATGATCACATAATTTGCAGTATGAACACTTCGTATAAAATATGATTCTCTATTGTGCATCTGGCTGAATAGCAACAAGAAATAGAACTGTTTTTTTGTTCTCAAATGATTATATGCCTGGCAAAGTAACCAAGAAAAGTACAAGAATGCGACCATTTCGTACTTTTAAATAGGTCAACGACAGGAAAATATAAAAGAAAGAAAGAAAAGAAAGGCCAGGGGGGTGATGACAAGTTCATAAGCTTGCCTGATTGAAATACCAAAAGCTTCCCTCCAGTATTTTTCATTGCCAAGAATGTTGCCTGAAATAGGAAAAATGCATTACAAATTCCAAATAAATGTTCTGAATATCTGAAGATGTGTATGAGTTCATTAAGTATATGGCATTTGATTCCAGGTGACATCTATAACCAATCAATAGCAACGGACATTAACGAACACGTATCATCATCCTACCAAGGTTTTTCCACTAAAAGACAATCATAGAAAATAGCGAGAACCGTATGCATCAGACAGTTTGAACCAGTTAGGTTGTGGCTCTGGAAAGATAGAAAATAGTGTTTTGAATGTAGCGAATGAAAAACTTTGTGGACAGTTTATGAATAAATGAATATTTCATTTTATTTATAAGAACATGCATGTTTTGTTACATAATGTGTTTCCAAATGCACTATGTTGTGCATGAAACTCGAACTAGCCCATTTTCAAATATTCTTCCTGTTAAAATTAATTTACATGTGGAACCATCCAACTGAATTGGTAAATTTGAAGGATTGAGTATCATGGACAGAGCAAAAGTCAGCTTCACCTTCCCTTCAGAAAAGACATATCTGCAGTTATCATCCACAATCTATACATATACAGTTTCCACTAGCAAACATGAGCATACCTTGATTGCTGCACTGAAAGATGATTCAGCAATTCTACTATTCTGAAACATAGTTGGAATACTTTCCAATAATAGCTCCAAATGTTGACGGCACTGAATCCACACAAGAAACCAAAATAAATTATTAAAAATAATAAAAGTGGTCAGTGTCTCCAAACGTAAAAACCATAACTCAACGATGACCATTCATTTGTTGGCTCTTGAAGACCAAAAAGGATCAGCAGAAACAATGGAAGGCCTACAGTCCAGATGGCTAACCTCAGAAAGCGGAACAATAACATCAGTTTGCAAAGGAGTATAAACATCATGTATATCAGGTACAATAAGCATCAGTGGCTGCAAACATGAGTAAGAAATCAAAATCAACAGTCAAAACTTATGATTGAAAATAATTGAAATTTAATCAGAACCATAAATCCAAGTGCAATAAAATGATGTGCTGAAGGTTGGTCGTAGATCAATAACAATTCCCAGAAAAGGCATGAGCAGAGGAAGACATCACAAAACAACATCTATCTGATCATTCAATCTACTTAAGGTTCTCCATCAATCTCCTTCCACTTCAAAGATACCATGCATACTCCAACAAAAGAATATATCAACTTGTATCTTCATTAAAAGATTTCATGTCTACCTGTTGTAATGCCCGTTTCAAATTGTAAAAATGGATGGTTGAATCAAATGTTGCAATGCCCACCAT
>Ga0325401_1007594_pt1 | contig 10530 bp, 4 predicted proteins | sample PopdelMetagenome_FD_205666 | JGI IMG/M metagenome (GOLD analysis project Ga0325401, IMG submission 205666) | Populus deltoides microbial communities from Bellville, Georgia, United States - Xylem-PdKOR-R2 | ecosystem: Host-associated > Plants > Phyllosphere > Stem > Wood/Secondary xylem | place...
ATGCCTCGACCTCTTCGTTGCTTAACTTGAATTGAAAGCTTTCAGTCATCAAGCTTACCTGCCGCCTAAGTGGTGTGTCAAACAACCGAAAGCAGCCGGTTATACAGTCCCTAGCGCGTGCAGCAATGAGCATGGTGAAGCGCTGCGCAAAGGAAACTAGCCTTTTGTTCCACTTTGTTGATCGAGAAGAAAATATGAAATGATTGAGGTTGAGAAAACCCTGCCGAGAATCGAGAGGCGGGAGGGCACCAAAGCTACCACCAGACTAGTGAAAGGTTTCCCGACGCGGAGAAAGATGAGCGAATGGAATGACATCATGTATGAAATTACCAACCTGTTGATTCCGAAAGTCAACTCCTCGCTACCTCTACCAAGTTCCTCTTTCTAGCTGGATTTTCTCAACAAATGTCATGGTAAGTTGCTTTTGAGTTCTATTTACATTACTCTGAATCTTCTTAGTTCGATTCTGCCTCTGCTCCCTTACTCACAAAAATCATGAAAAAATATCAATTTCGAAAACTTGCCAAAGTAAATCCAACAAAAAAAAACAACAAATACGAAGACCTAAGACAACCTAGGTCATTTTGAAAATTCATTAAAGAACATAGTCTAATCGCTAATGATATAAATGTTAAATGATGAAATTGAAAAACCATCAGCTTAAAAATTGAAACAAAAAATAAGGCGAGCCTTCGAAACCTGGACTAAGATTTCAAACTTGCAACCCATTACATCCTAGATCTGGACTAAATTAAGAAGTTCAATTTCCAACAATTTTAATGTTGATTAGCTAAAGTAAATCTAACAAAGAACAACAAATAACAAGAATCGAGAAAACTCAACCCTGAGGGGTGTAGCTCAACTGGTTAGACCCTGAGTTTGCTCCCTAGGGGTCACCAATTCGAGTCTTACAAATCTCAGGGCCACTAGAGGCTTACATGGTCGTTAACTTCAGAGGCCGTGAGATTAGTCGAGGTGCGCGCAAGTTGGCCCGGATACCCATGTTAATAAAAAAAATCAAGAAAACTCTGGTTATTTTCAAAATCAATGAAAAATCCTATAGAAAAAAAATAAATAAAAATAACAAAGTCTAGTCTCCAATTGAATAAATGTTAAAGGATAAAACTTAAAAAACATGAGCTTAAAGAAAAGGGAAATAAAAAACCTGGGCGAACCTCTCAAACCTTGGGTAATCTCTAAAACTTGAAGCCCATAAAATAGTAGATTCAAGCTTAATCAAAAAAACTCAATACTTAACTAATCTAACGTTAAATGATAGAATAAAAAAATATCAATTTAAAAAATTTATCAAAACAAAAAGAAAAAAAACAAAGATCAAATTTGAAAAAAAAAATAATTAAGGAGGACAACAATCAAAATAATATGGACTTAATTCTAAAGATTAAAAAACATTAAAGGGGGTGAAATTGAAAATGAATTCTAATTTTATAAATTGTTTTAAAAAATTACTTCAAATATAAAATGATGAAATAAAAAAATATCAATTAAAAGAACTATAAAAAAACCTAATAAAAAACAACAAATAAACATCAACCTATCATGGAGGGGGTGTTGAGACCTTTCAAATCCTACCATGAAAGATAGTTTTTGGTGATTGAATGACCTCACACATCCTTTTCAACAAAGTATTTTTAAAAATATATTAAACATTTATTAAAATACAAAACTACTTCTAAGTTAGTTTGACATTTAATTTGACATTAATAAAGAACCATGAAGAAAAGATGAAAAAACACCTTGAAGAGAGTTTAGGAAAATTTAAGTTTAAAGGTAATTAAGATATTTTATTGCTTTAAAAAATATAAAAGACTAAAAGTCTCATGAAAGTGAGTTTATTTTTATTTTATTTTAGAAGTTACTAAATAATTTTAATGTAAAAAAAAATAATAAGACAATTCAATCGCTAAAAAAATATGAAAATAACAACTATATCATAATAAAATGATTTTCCTGTGCTGATATCTAGTTTAAAAAATTTATAATTGAGGGTTAATTTTATCATTACATTATTATAATACTATTATAATGATATGTATCTAACTGCATGTTAACTTCTCCTCGAACTTTAGGTTTTTATAATTTAATTTTAGTTTAATGTTAATTAATATGATGCAATAAGCAAGAATGAACCAATAATTTCATACATTAGGTTTTTTGAATTACGGAGTCCATATGTAAGCATATGAAAATGTTCGCAAGCTTACGTGGAAGCTTACTTAGTCATTTGGCAAGTTTAATAGCTTATTACTTATGCCAGTTATATATATAATTGTATTTTAAATTTTGATTTTATAAAAATTAAAATAATATACTTGCTTTTTATACGAGGTCATGTATATAATTGCATTTTTAACATCAACTAAAATAACACATTTTTCATTTACAAAAACATGGTTTTTATTTATTTTACATGTAAAAATTTATACAGCAATTTTAACTAATCATATATTTTTTAAAACTTATTTTTAAAAAATTTTTAATGAAAAATATTTTTTAAAATATTTTTTTATTTAACTATAACTGTAAAAACTACTTCAACACTAAACAAACACTACATATAGATTGACACCATTTTGTTTTTGCTTTTGATATTATTTTAAAAGTGTAAAATTAATATTTTTTTAATGTTTTTTAATGATTTTAATATATTAATGTAAAAAAATAAAAAAATATTTTTATATATTTTTTTACAGGAAAAACTTTTAAAAATAACCCTACATTATTATACATACACTAAAAGAAAATTGTGTTTTCTATAGAAATGGTATAATTATAAATTTTGTCAATTTTTTCACTATAGTAATGGTATAATTGTGATTTTCAGGTTTTTGTTATTTAAAAAACATGTTTTTTTTTTAATTTTTTTTGTTTATACTTGGTATTTTTATTATTTTATATTTATCACTTGAAACTTTGTTTATTATATATTTTTTTGTTCTTATCTTTATTATATTTGAAAAATTATTATACAAACACTAAGAAAATGATATTTCACGGTAGCAAATGCAACATTATTTTATTTTTTTACTACATTAAAAATTAGTTTGAGTTTTTACTTGTTTTTATCAACACATATGATTATTACTGTATTTTAATATATGTAATATCAATTTCTTGATTCACGATTATATTTTTTTATTCAAAAAATATATCATTAACATTTACATATTAATTCTTTCGCATTAAAAAATAACTTATTTGACTTAAAACGAAGAGCAAGTTGAATAAATAGATTAACATTTTGTGTTTTACACTTATTAGCACAAATAGTTGTTAATGTATTTAATTGAATGTATGTGTAAATTTTTTAATTTATAATTATGTTTTTAAATAAAACACATTTAAAAAGTTTATATATTTAATTTTTTTCATTAAAAAATTTATCGATCCACAGCAAATCTATGGTAATGCTAAACACTCGAGTGTCTTTATTCTCGTAACTCTCTTTCCTCCCCCACTCTTTTCAAATGAAAAACACACACACAAACGCACAAATGCGCGCTTCTCTCTCTCCTCTCCTATTTCTATCAGCAAAAAAAATATACAAAAGGTACTCTTTTTTATTTTATTTTAATCCAAACAGCAACTCTTCTTCTCTCTCACCCTCTCTTACAGGCACACACACTGCAAAAAGAAAAAAACTTAATTTGATATGTTTCAGACAAAATCTAAGCAATAATTATTATAATAAAAAGCTAAATTACAATCAAGAAGAGGAGACCTTAAAACACTGTCTGGTTTTTGAACAACAGCAACTGCAACAGCAACGGCAAACACCAAAACCGAAAGCCCTTCCAGATCTCCTTCTCCAGATCCCTTTCTGTCATAAAACCCTTCAATCCAAGGTTTATTTGGGGTTTTGTCTTCCCGGGTATTCTTTCTTTTTGCCGAAATTTTTTTGGCTGTTTGTTTCTTTTGGGCTACGGGTTTTAAAGGGTTTATAAGCATTTCTCCATGAAACCGACCTTTGTAGCTGGTTTTGGCACCTGGGTTCTCTTCAAAATACTGGCTTTTGATTGATTTACTATACTTTTCTCTTTGATTTTTTTGTTTGTTTTTGGGTCTGGAAAGACTGAGTTGGGGTTTCTGAAATGGGTAGTAGCTCTGCTGACCCCAACTGTAATATCAACAACATCAACACCAAAGCCATTGATGCATCTGTGGGTGCTTTAGTTTGGGTACGCCGGAGAAACGGCTCATGGTGGCCGGGTCGGATTGTGGGTCTCGATGAGATTTCTGAGGGTAGTTTGGTCTCGCCAAGATCAGGCACTCCTGTTAAACTTCTTGGCCGCGAGGATGCCAGTGTGTAAGTGCCCATTAACATCTCTTGATGTTTTTCTAATTGCCGGTGGTTTGTGAGGGCCCGGGAGACTTGTGTGCATTGATCTGTTGCAGTTTTGCTAATGCTACCTGACTTATGAGATAGATAATTGATACATTGCAGTTTCTTGAGTTTATACTTTACAGTTCTTTTTCCTGGTTTTGATGCTTCTGTGGATTGTTATTGCGATTCTTCTCGGTGGTTTTAGTTTTATGGTAAAAAATGGATTTCGGGGTTGGTTTCAAGCTTGTATATGTGCCCAAATGGGTGTTTTTCTTCTTCTTCTTCAAGATTTGTGTGCATGTCTGCTGTTGTTTCTTAAGACATTTTTCTCTGTTCTGAAATGGTTCTTTTCTAGTCTGTTCTCTATCATAAGGTTCATGTTAACTGGTGTTGGGTTTTTATATGAAACCTCTGGTCGCTGGTCGCTTGGCATTACTGGGAACAACTTATGAAAAATGGAAAAGTATAAGCTTTCTTATTCAGGGGATATAAGAATGAGAGTGTGTTAATTCATTTCATAAGCGTGCATCTGCATAGCTGCCACCAAAACTGTCACCTCCTCATTGCTGTTTATTTGATCTGATATTAGTTTAAGATGTGCCTGATTATGCTATAGTTTGATTCCTCCATCTTCCTGTTTTTGCAGCTGCTAAATCCTATCCATCTTTCTTAATAACATATTTTCTACTTCTAACATCACTACACTGCTTTCATCATTGGCTGTGGTGCCACCACTCAGCTGCTGATCCAGTACTTTTCTTAATATACTACCACACTAAAATTCATGCCTCTGCAAATTGTGAGGCGTGCATATGTTTTTCTGTGCTGTTATGCCAGAACAATATTTCTTGTGTTTTTTGAGATCTATAAATAGATCTTTCTTTCTGAAACACTGTTGTACTATTTTTGTGCTTTGTCCCGTGGTTCCTTGCAAACTTTTCTGAGCTGAGGTTTTGTCCATCTTCATAGCTTGTTGCTGCCATGGTTTAATTTTAGGGAAGACAGCTCAAGTTTTTTTGCCCATTTTGATTGGTCTTTTCTTTACAGTTAGTGTGTGTTTTGAAAAGGCAAGACTGAGTTCTGTGTTTTCAGGTTGGAGCAAGTTTTGTATCCAAAAAGTAGGGACATATCCCCCTCCATCCTAAACCATACAGAAATTGCCTGTAGCATAAAAGCATGGAAACATTATGTGTTGAGTTCATCCAAATTCTCTATTGGAAACAAAATGTTTTCAATCTTACGTGCATGTGGTGCATTCTAATAAACAAAAAATTTGCTAGTTAATGACTCCATTTCCAGGAACAAGAAGTATTAGAAGAAATTTAAGTGAAAAAGATCTCTTGTGCCTTTTTATTATCTAACTTCCCTGTCTTTTCCTTTGTTAGATTTGATATTCTATAGAGTCTACATTGTCAAAATCTTTTCTTATCAGTTCATCCAAGTACTGTGTGTTTGTCACTCAATTATTTTTTTTCTCGGTCACTTTTTATTTTAATGGATTTATGGTTTCTATTGTTTCTTGTGATACATATCTAGTGAAGCAGGAGAGCCTTAGGTTTGATAAGAAAGAGTGTTATATGATATCGTTATCAGAGGCACATATATATTGGGATTCGAACTCCACGTGTTTCTTAGGTGGGAGACAGGCATCTTTTACTTATTATTGTACCTTCTTATTGTTTTTTGTGGCATTTGTGTGGGAGTTAGGTATCATTAGATGGATCACCACTTCAGAAAATAATATCTGTCAATTCTAGTCAAAGTAAAGAGTTAGTAGTGCTGGCTGGATGATCATGCAGGAGGACATTCTGAGGATTGATCTGTAATACCTAACTGCACTATTTTAGTCGTTTATGATGTGGATTGCTGAAGCTTGAGGCTGATGAGATTTCTGTTCCTATGCAAGTAAAAATGTTGGCTCGGAAGTTTTATTGCTCTCTTGCATCTGGATACCTGTTATATGAGGTAGTAATGGAAGTTGGCTGAGTTTCTGCAGCTTTTGAACTGAGTTTAGTTTCTTGAGATGCTTAAACAGTCATATAAATATGTGCCTATGAAGGTTGTCCATTGTGTCTGTTATATGCTGCATGTTTGTCATGACTGATGTTGGAATAAAAAGTACTAAGTTGGAACAGTGCTTGTGCATAACAGTTTTTGTGTTATTGATTTTATTTTATTTTGCAGCTGATGTGTAAAGTTTTGTTCTCTTGAGACTTTGAATTCTTAAGTAACATTCAAATATAAAATTTTCTCTTCACATATGGTTGATTTTTGTGTAACAGATGCTTTATTTTGTTGGTTTAGGGATTGGTATAATCTTGAAAAGTCAAAGAGGGTGAAGGCATTTCGATGTGGGGAATATGATGAATGCATTGAAAAGGCAAAGACTTCCGCTGCTAATGGTAATAAGAGAGCTGTGAAATATGCTCGGAGAGAAGATGCCATTCTCCACGCCTTAGAGATTGAGAATGCTCGCCTAGGCAGGGATCAACTGGACTTCTTCTCTAGAAGTGATAATTTGGGTGAAGAGCATGGTAGTTCAGCCAAAGAATCAAGCATGTCTTTTTCTGGAAAAGAAGATGGTGGTATGACTGATGGGGATAGTTATTCTGAAGATAATTCAGACATGGATGCAGATTCAGATTCTGGTTTGGATACTGATTCAGGCTTGGGTTCAGATTTAGCACCAGAATTATCAGAGTCTGGTACATCCTCTGAGGAGCCAAATTATAATGGTGCTTGTAAGATGCAGTCTTTGCCAGGAAAGAGGAGAAGAACCCCAAATGATTCTGAGGATGATGGAACAGAAGGAATTAAGCGAATGAGAGGACTTGAGGATCTTGGAATTGGTGTAGGAGATTCAAACACCGGGAATTGTATGCATAATATCTGTCCTGTAAATGGTAGCAAAGGTTATAACTTGTTACTGAAAAGAAAAAGGTCTCAAGTAGCAAATGTTAATGAGCTCTTGAAAAGAAAAAATCGTCACCGGCCATTGACAAAAGTTTTAGAGAGTACGGCCATGGTGTGTGTTCCAGTTATTTGTGACCATCTTTCCAGTCCAAGTAGCTTGCCTCTTCCGGGATTATCTGACGGTAAGATTTCTGGAATAGAATCAAATGGGTCTAGAAAAGACTGTTCCATTGCAACCAATAATAACTCAGACAGTTATGGAGTTTCTTGTGAGAATGGTAGCTCATCAAAGTCTTCTGATCATGCTTATGATGCTGCTCTCATTAATCACAAGTTGAAGAAGGAAAAAGATATTTCCAGCATATCCAGGCCAGCTGAGAACATTTCTGTGGACAGGTTATTTGATGTGCCATTTGTTGGGGAGGAAAAACACTCTACAGGTAGTTGATTAGGACATTTAAAACTTCAGAGCATGTAGCCTTCTCTGTTCATCTTGTATTTCCTCCTGTGCATATGTTGTCTGATGTCTTTAGTAGCATAACTGAAAACATTGGGACATAACTGGCTTGGAGTCCTATTTGTCTAATGTTTGTATATATTCTATTTACGTGTCTGTTTTGAGCAGACTGTTGTATTTCTTTGTTTAATAGATTTAGGATAGCCCAACCATTGTGGAGGAATTTTTTACCTGTTCTGATTTTTCATTTTGATCTCCAGGTTTTTCTCCAATACTTGTGTCCTGTTCACCTGGAAAGCATCAAATTGGTGGATTGGGGAAACAATTTAGTCAAAGCAATCAAGCGGAAGCTGTATTGTTGAAAAATGAAGCATGCAACGAATCTGGTTCTACTAGTCTGGCAGCTGCCTGTGTTTATAATAATTTCAGCCAGAGGATAGAGAAAGGTGCTTCAAAGTGGCAGTTAAAAGGAAAGAGGAATTCAAGACACACAAGTAAAAATAGAAAGCAAGACTCAATAAAAGATGACATGGATGATGAACCCAATGCTTACTTGGCAGGTATGGAGCACTTGGATGGATTCCGTCAGGGTCCTGATCAGAAAGTTGATTGTGGTGGAGGTAAATCCGAACCGTTTTCTGAATACCATGTGGATGCTGTTCGGGACCGGAGCAAGTCTTCTTCTCATGGGGAAGGTATGAGGGCGGCAGTGGTGGAGTTGTCTGTGCCTCAAAGGTCACTTCCGTACCGTCAATCACGCTTCATGGTTAATTCCAGATATCAGACATCAGATTTTCCTGGAAGAAATCTCTCCTCGTGTTCAAAACTATTTAATGTTGAGATCAAGGTTCAACGCAACTACCGGCAGCAGCATGTTCCGTTGGTTTCTCTAATGAGTAAATTGAATGGTAAAGCCATTGTCGGTCACCCTTTAACAATTGAGAATCTAGATGATGGCTATTCTGATCTTATGCTTGGTAGTAATGGAAGGGATACAACTCATGTTAAGGAAGGGGAAACTCCCAAACCGGGTTATGCGGCTATGCGAAATATAGAGGCTGGTAGGACACCTGCCAGGCGTATGACAATGAAACCAAGATCTTCACCAAGAAAATCACACAAATTAAGGAAATGTGGGTTGCTTTCTAAAAAGATTCGGAAACTGTCTTCTTTGACAGGGAAAAGAGTAGAAGATAGAAAACCGTTGGTGGAGAAGCCCAAGGGTCCTGTTATAGCTTGTATCCCCCTCAAACTAGTGTTCAGTAGGATAAATGAGGCAGTGAATGGTTCAGCAAGGCAAACACACCGTGCCTTGCCATCAAGCAACTCGTGAATGTTCTCTGGAAAGGTTGGAGAATTTTGGATTAAAATGATAAATTTGTTTAGTTTTGGGGCCCGTGTCGTCACGGGAGCCTGTTTTAGTTGGGGCACCTAGTTTTCTGCATATCCAAATGATGTCTGATCTGTGGCATGTTTGCTTCACCCTGAAGGTGGAAACTCCCGGTTACAATTCCATGAACTTTCTCACCGTCGTAGAGATGGACAGATAGGATTAAGAACAATGGAGGCTGTCTAGCTGTGTACATATGTAACGGTAGTTGAAGTGTAAATTAAAGATGGCGGCGACCTTGGATGGTATAAGGTACTTGTGGCCTGATGCTAGGTTTTAAATTTATGAATTGAGGTTGGTTTAGAGGGCAAATAACTTGAGTTTTTTCAGCAACTGCTCTGTGACATGATAACAATTTTGAGGGTAAATTATACTCCTCTACATTTACGCCTTGTGTTGTACTTGTGGCCTGATGTTAGGTTAAATTTATGAATTGAGATTGGTTTTGAGGGCTAAGAACTTGCAAATTTTTTACAAATTACATTTTACATCTTTAATTTTTTCCCCCCTTATGCAAGTTTTCTTTAGTTGTTTCTTCATTCTTTCTCCCTTCCGTTCCATCTCTTCGTTGTTCTAATAAAAAGCTAATGGATTGTTTCAACCAAAAGACAAATTGCATGCAAATTCAATGCAACGCTTATTTGTCGAATAGTAAAACTCGTGATTTCCCTCTCTCCAAACAAAGATCAACTATTTCTCTCCAAAACCCTAGCTGTTAATCACGCCACTGCCCGCAGATAGCAGCTAGCCACTACCGACCAACCCAGACAATCCACACCAAAGACCAATCACGACAGCTTCTTCACATCCGGCCACCATGCTGCTTGACAAAACTACAACAATCAGGGGATTCCAAACGAGAATTCATAGTAGACTCATGCAACAGCCACCGTAACAACGACCAGCAGTCCCCTCTCTCTTCCCCACCTCCACCAACCACAAAACCAACAATTTCAACCACTCTCCACCCGGAATCAAACCATAATTCATATAATTGTTCTGATTGCAGCTGATGATGCAGCAGGTTTTGTGTTCAGGACCTCGTTACCGTTCCTAATTTCTTGCAGTTGGGAGGTTAACTGGTCTCCCTTCACTCGGGCTACCAGTATTCTTATCAACTTCTATGTTTCTTGAGCGAATCTGTGAAAAGCTTTTATAGTGCTGCAAAATATCAGGAAATGCTTCTTCCATGTAAACTGAAGAGCTGGGAGTTTTTGAAATCCAAACATATATAAACTGTTTGATGAATATTCTTTTGGAAATGCTTCTTCCGTGTAAACTACAAAAATACCCTTGCATTGTTGCCTCCCACTCAATCTGGTCCCAATATTTCTTTTTGTAAGTAATAAAACTGTTTTGTTTTTTTTTTTAAATCAAAATAATAATAATATCGGAATCTTATTTTAACATCCCAATGACCCATTA
>Ga0325401_1007595_pt1 | contig 10529 bp, 6 predicted proteins | sample PopdelMetagenome_FD_205666 | JGI IMG/M metagenome (GOLD analysis project Ga0325401, IMG submission 205666) | Populus deltoides microbial communities from Bellville, Georgia, United States - Xylem-PdKOR-R2 | ecosystem: Host-associated > Plants > Phyllosphere > Stem > Wood/Secondary xylem | place...
AAAAATAAACACACTCCCAAACACTGACATAGTACTGCGCCTGTAGTGAATTTTAAAAGCATCAAATAAAATTAATGTCTATATTTTTATTTTCTTAATAATTCTAACATTAAGAAATTAGAATAAAAAAATCGCTCTCAACTACATTCCATTAGAATAAATGGAAGAACGCAATCAAGGCTTAATCAAACGACGCAGTTTATATAATAAAGTGAAGAGCGAGTCCAGTCCAGCTCAGACTGGGTTGGCAATATCATTATCAAATGGCATTGGCCGCTCTACTTGTTGTGGGACCCTTTTAATACAAAATGCAGACATTGATTGATTGATTTCCTGCATGGTTTACACATGTCCACCACAAGATCCTTCCTCTCTCTCTACACTACACCCAAGGAGCTAAAAAAAAGTTACCATATAAACAGCCACACCTCTCCATGCATTTCCCTTTCCTGTCCACGGTGAAAATTTCTCACCTCTTTCTGTGCACAGCGACTGTCTTATTTTTCACAAAAAAAAATCATTTTTTTTAATAAAGTTAAATAATTTTTAATATTTTCTTTTATTTATATAACTTGATAATTGAATTTGAATGGGAAGAGAGGAAGTTAAAACTAAAAGCCTTAGACAACCTGACAATTATTTTGTTCTTGTTAAGTTATATTTGGTATTTTTATAAATTTTTGAACTTTTTAGTTTAAATTAATTTTTTTAAAATGTTTTTAATGAAAAAGATAAATCTTAAAAAATAAAAAATATTATTATTTTAATATATTTTTAAATAAAAAATACTTTAAAAATAATATCTACAGCAACTAGCCACTAGCAAGAAATGTGCAAGGAAAGAGAAAATAACATGGTAAATAAAAATTAATAGCACTTTTGTCTTTACATCCAGCAAGATAGTTCTGTTGTCCAGAGAGAGAGAGAGAGAGAGAGAGAGGAGACTAGTGAGTTGCAAACCCTTTTCTTTTTTTTATTAATATTATTTTTGGATAAATATTATTAGGAGTATTAATAAATAATTGTTTTTGTTTTTGTTTTTGTTGGGGGAGATTATTATTACAAAACTCACTCCTCCTTTATTGATGGTATTGTGTTTCGCCCTTTTCTTCTGCAACAAAACCCTTACCTTTCTTTCCTTGCCTTTTCTTTTTCCAGTCTTAATATTCTTTTGTTTGTTCAAAAAAGAAACAAAAAACAAAAAACAAAAAAAATCTCACAAAAGCAAGCCAAAAAATCCATGTCAGGCTTGTATAATCCCAGCTTTTCACCTGCAAGAGCTGCTTCTCCTCAGATTAGAAGCACCCCAGATGTTGACAGGTAAGCAAGCTTAGCTACTTCTCTCTGTAAACCCCATCATTTCTTTCTCACAGAAGAAGGGAAAAGACTCAGTCTTTTTACTTATTTTTGTTCAATTTTGTATTGTCTGTGTAGAGACATGTGTTGTTTTGATCTGTTTTGATTGTTACTCTCCTCTTGCAGTCAGTACTTGTCAGAGTTATTAGCAGAACATCAAAAGCTTGGACCTTTCATGCAAATTCTTCCAATATGTAGCCGACTTTTAAATCAAGGTTCACTTCTTAGTCTTTCATTTTTGGATCTAGTTTTTTTCTGGATTTTTTGTTGGTTTATTTTCTCATTTTAAGCTAACATGTTCTTTGATTTCATCACTCTGGTTTTTCAATATGCTTCTTTGTGTGTTTAGATGTGTTTCACTGTTCTTACCATCTGATTTTCACTGTTATCTACTTTGGTTAGTGTATCGAATGTGTATTTTTTTTATCATCTCACTCTGATTGTGTTAGTAATCTTGTTGGCTGGATGGCTAGGAAGTAGTTGTTTTCAGTTCATTTGGTATTAGCAATTTAACATCTCCAGTCTGGTTCAGGCAGCATTGCAGCATGAACTTGGACACCATCTAAAAGCCTTATAGCTAGCGAAGGGGCTGGATTAATCTTGAGTGCATGAAAATAGGCATATACTTATATAAAAGAGTTAGTCTTAACTAATTATAGGTTGTTTCTCTGAATCACTAAACATGTACGGTTATGAGAAGGAAGAAAAACAATAAAGACCGTTGTTGTTCAATATTTCATGTCCGCAGTTTCTGTCAGCATAAAATGTTTATACTAGTTTGTGTCAGACATTAAATTGTGTGCACGATCTGTGTTTGGCAAATTTGAGAGCTTTTAAGTTCTTGCGCAGGAATTCGTAAATGGTTTGCAGTGATTCTGTAGAGGAAATTGTTACAGGCACTTGAAATGTGTGAATAGCTGTCTTCTGTTGCCCCCCTTTCTGATTTGAAGTATATTTTTTTTTAAACTTTTCGACCAAAAGTTTTCATGGTATTATCATTGTATCAGAGATACAACTTATGTGGTGCATTCATTTTGGTCTTCTTCTTCTTCTTCTTCTTCTTCACTTTTGCTTTGTGTTCCAGCTCTTTTTTTGGTTACCTTCTTTCCTTTTTCTTATGGCCTCAATTCTTCATTTAGTGATGTTTCATTTTAAGATCACTCTGGATCTCTCTCTTAAATAAATACTCTTTTTATGTGTAGAAATTTTCCGGGTATCAGGAATGATGTCCAACCAAGGATTTGGAGACTTTGACAGACTACGGCATAGAAGTCCCAGCCCAATGGCTTCTTCGAACCTTATCTCCAATGTTGGTGGGACGGGTTTAGGTGGCTGGAATGGTCTTCCTCAGGAGGTAATTGCTTCTTTTGTTTTCAAATTTGGATCCCATTTTTCTACCCTTATTTTCCTTTAACATTTTAGTTATCTATTTGGATCCCACTTTAACTTGGTATTCGGGTGTCATTCCTGCCTGTATTTCGGGTAGATGAGGTGACTAGTGAAAAGGTTTGAATTTTCATTTTCAATGGATGGTACAAAAACTTCTCGTGAAAAATGTTTTCTGGATTTTAATAGCATTGCAAGATGCTAGAATGTCACCAAGAAGTAGTTTTTTTTGTGTAGGATTAATGATTCAACTTCATTTTCTGCTTTTTTCTTCTTCATAAATTTCATGTGTGTTTGGTAATGCGGTGCATAATGCTTTTCAAAAGTGCTTTTTAATTGAAAATGCATCAAATTGATGTTTTTTCAATTATTTTTTCATTTTTGATATCATCTTATCAAAACCATTGAAAAGCGCCTAAAAAAGCATTAATTTAATGCCTTTTAGGTAAAAAGCAGTTTAAAAAGCAATTCCAATCACAAAAACAAACACTTCTTCGAATGTAAAGAAGCATTCTTGCTGGATTTTGAGTTTTCCCTTTTCCATGCGTATTTTTCTATAGCTTTTTGTTGCTATTGTTTTGAACATTTGATATGTTACCAAGAAGAGGATATTTTAGTGCATTAGTGACTAATTCGATGACTTTTTTTTCTTGAGAAATCAGTAGTAGAGAGACATGGACTTACTGGCTGTTTCAATGCCTAATTTTTTTTTTTTTTTTTTTATTATTATTATTATTATTATTATTATGTTTTTCCCATAAGCTAAAGAAACTTTTTCCCTAAACTGTATGGCACAAGTGTTCTTGTGTCATCTTTATTAAAACTCTTAGTTCAATAATCTTATCGGGAGAACCTAAATTACTTTTGTGTACCTTATCTAGTTTTAAGTTCCTCAATCTGAACCATTTCTTCAGGTGTTGTACCAACTGCATCTTGAGTATTTTGCCATGCATTTAAAATTGGAGTGCAAACCATTGACTTCCATGGCATGAGGTTGAAATTGGACTCAAGCTTTTCACATATGAAAAGGGACCCAGCTGATAGTTTGCACCATGTCATGCCAAAAAGCCCATAAGAGCTCATCTTACATAGACTTTGACATTGTATGTTCCCGGTTTATGCATACTTCAAATGCTGAGAAGCTTAGAGACAGCATGATAGGCATGATTCTTCTTAATGAATAGACCCGGGCCAATAACTTTTCATGTTGCACCAAGTTTACTAGCACCTGTGAAATCCACATTTAAAATTTTCCTCAACAAGTTGATGACCTGAATGTCAGAATTGTGTGTCCCAACTATTTCACTTTTAATGTTGGTAGAAATATGTGAAAGTGGTTACGTTAGATTACTGTTCAATTTGAGATAACTGAAAACTGATCTTAGCTTTTCATACTATCAAAGTCAAATTCCACTGTGAAAGCAGTCGCCTGGAAATAAGTTCAAATTAAGACAGAAAGCATCTCCCAGCTGCTATGGTATTGTAATCAAAAGATCGTGCTGCCTATGCAAATTGTGGTTGTTTGAGGAAGGAAAATCCAACATGCTTAAAATGTCAAATATTCTGCTGAATAACTGTTTGTATTGTGATCACTTGTATGCTTAACACTCCTTTTCACATCTGTTTTCACAAATTAGCTTTCATCTTAATATTCTTGATCCAAATGAGGATTCATTCTCTAAATCCAAACTTTTATAAGTTTGTAGTATAATTATAAAAAGTGAGGATAGCCAATAAGTCTATCATAATTTTGGCAAGGGGTCATCTTACTATTTGGTTATATAACCTAAGGTCTGTAATAGGTTGATAACAAGTGTCATTAGTTTAACATGCTGTGGTTAATAACAGAGCTGCTGTCTTTTCTTTCTCACTTTCATTTTTTTTTAATCAGTGGTATGATAGCTAGTGTTATAGGTTCACTATTAATTTGATGACTTGGAGAAGCTTAAGATTGAAGAGGATATTTTGTCTAGTTCAATTTATTATTTCTGTTAACAATTTTGATAACAATCTTTTGTGCTTCTACTTCTGTGGTGTGCTGATATTGTTAAATTCTTCATGCAGAGATTAAGTGGACCTCCTGGAATGACTATGGACTGGCAAGGTGCACCTGCAAGCCCTAGTTCATTTACAGTGAAGAGAATTTTGCGTTTGGAAATTCCAGTAGATACTTATCCAAATGTATGTATTGCAAGTTCCACCAAGTTCTGGTGCTGTCCTGTTAAATTTTACTGGTTGAGCATATCTTCACAGTTTCCTTTAATGAAATAGAATTGTTAAGTGGTAACATTTGCTGGCTTCTTCTTTATTTTAGTTCAATTTTGTTGGGCGACTTCTGGGCCCTAGAGGCAATTCACTGAAACGGGTGGAAGCTACCACAGGTTGCCGGGTGTACATTAGAGGGAAAGGATCAATCAAGGATCCAGACAAGGTAGTGTTAACCTACACACACTCCTTCTCACTTTAGTGCTACTGAAATCTGTTTTTTTTTCCCCCTGTAATGAATGATGATACAGCCAAAACTGATTGATAAAATAAAGCAAACTTACCAGTAGAATCTTATCCTTTTTAATGCCTTTGAGTTTGCTCCTAATTATTTTCATCCGGTTCCATCCTGAAGGAAGAGAAGCTAAAGGGTAGACCGGGCTATGAGCACTTGAATGATCCACTTCACATCTTAATCGAGGCCGACTTACCTGCCAACATTGTTGACATAAGACTCAGACAGGCACAAGAAATTATAGAAGAACTGCTCAAACCCGTGGTATCTGCCTCCTTTCTTCACACTTTTGTTTAAAAGTTTCATGAAATCTATTTTTTTTTATCAGTATGGTGTGCTGGCGATCTTTTGTATGCTTTGTGCTACAATTTAGTGTTTAGCTGCAAATCTAATAATTGGAGCCTGCTCATCCTCTTTGGTAAATGGTAGTCCTTCCAAGGCTTTAGTCTGTCCGGGAACAAATATGATGGCAAACAAGTAGAGAGATCTGTGTTTCATGCCAGTGTAGGTTTTCAGTTCATATTCAAGGTTTGTGGTCCGAATTAATATTAGTGCTCTCAAATCTGGAGGAACTAGGTTCTTGCATTTGCTGTTAAGAAGTGAAGAGGAGCTTTCTTGAAGGTTGAGATATGAAGCTTTTAGTTGAAGATATCACCCTCTTCTGCTTTAGGAGCTGAATTCGTATTGCAAATATACTGTGTTTTTTCAGTAACCATAAGAATTTATCCTTTCTAGAAGTTGTTTCCCTTGATGCCTTTGAAGATATCAGGTTGGAAATAAGTGAAACATGAGTGTCCACCAACGGTGTTCTGGCTCATGACATCTTTTAGCTCCCGTGACACAAGTAGTAGTGATAGGCTGTCTCCCTTTTTCATGTTCTTCTTATGCATTTCATCCCCCCTGCCCCTTTTAGTGGGACTTAAACCTGAAGAGCATTTCCTTTCCCCTTGGTTCTGTAAAATAATTATTTTTCTCTGCAGGATGAGTCACAAGATTTTATTAAGAGGCAGCAGTTGCGTGAGCTAGCGATGCTAAATTCAAATTTCAGAGAAGAGAGTCCAGGGCCAAGTGGCAGTGTCTCTCCTTTCAATACAAGTGGAATGAAACGCGCCAAAACAGGACGCTGATGAGAGCTCATGTGCACTCCTACACCTGTCTGAACTGGTTTATATCAGAAACTCATGCCCAGAGTATGCCATCCAACACATCTCAATTCAGCACAGTTTTACAAAGATACTAGGCTAACAGTCTTGCTGGTGCTCGTTCTGGTGGGGGGGTTTCTCTTATTTTTTGTTTCTTCTTCTTCTTCTTTTCCCCTAGACAAAAGGGACCAAAATGGATAACATTAAATGAAAAAAGGAAAAAAAAAAAGAATTATATAGTTGTTTCTTGAGTTAGGTTTGCTAAGGTCATCTTTTTTGTGTAAAACTTAATATATTCATTGCATTTATTCTTGTGGTTGTAACCTTGAGGAGTGTGGAATATATATCAATGTTGTAAGTGTTAGATGGATCTGAGTTTTGTAGGTGTCATTTTTTACTAGTGTGTGATAAATTATTGACTTTTGAGTATTTATGGTCCCCCTTCTTTGTCTTTTCTTTGTCTAGAGTATTCCATTCTTTTGCCAGAGGCTCCACTATATTTGGAATGATGTGGAGCAAAACTAACAAAGCTAACGCCATAGTCCAACCATTTGACAATATATATATATATATATATATAAAGCTCAGGGTAGATATGCATGATGTCATTTAAAGAGATGATGAGCTTGACGACCATTGCAAAGATTAATTTATATGATGATTGCTGATACAACTCGTTCTACCTGTACTTGCTCTTCCATGTGCCACCTCTCCTGTCTTTAAATAAGATGGCTTTGCATCGAATCCTTGCTCGCCTGTCTTGGTAGTAGGATTTTGTCATGTAAGTGTCTGTTTGGCGGTCGCCGGCAAAACGCACACAGCACCAGTATCAGGGATGATGGGAGCTATTGTTGTGCCTGCAGCATGATCTGTTGGATTATTTGAATCAGACTTGTAACTTATTTCCAACCTTTTCTTCTTGTTTTTGTTTATATCAAGTGCTAAAATTATGAAATAAAATCTCTAATTTGTAGTCCAAATAAAGAAAGAAAGAAAGCATTTGGAGTGAAGGGTTTTCTTTTAATCTATTTTTAAATGGTTTTTTAATTTGATGAATATAGTTAAGACAAGAGAGACATATCTCCTCATTTCTACCTATTTTCATGTCTTTATCTTTTGATATTTAGTGCATGTTTGATTTTGCTTATGATCTTTAACAAAAAGTTGGTTTTAATAAAGTTATAAATTGCAGTTTTTTTGAATCAAGGTTTTAAGAGGGAGTATTCGGTTGAAATTATATAAAATTGTGTTTTATGTTGATTAATTAAAATTTTTTAAACATATAATTGAGGCAAAAGAGAGATTGCATCTTGGCATTTAGGGTTCTAGATTTTAGTTTTCAAAATCTAAGCCATCATCATCCTACATTTTTTTTAAAAAAAACTGAAAGCCAAGGCTAAGGTGAATTCACCATGTCACTATATATATATATATATATATATATATATCATTTTTCACTACAATAATATAATTACTATTTTGTCCTTTCAATGAAAAATCAATGAACAATGATTAATCATTTTTAAATTGATTGGGGATGATTTGGTCTTTTGACCTTTCAAAAGCATAGTGTAAAAACTATATTATCTTAGAAAGCAAATTTTGTTAGAAGGTTGATTGGGACAATTCAGTTTTTTTATACTTTGGAAGCACAATGTAAAGATTATTATACCTCGAAAGCAAAAATTTCCAAACTTACAACCAAGAGCAATTTTATATTTTTCAAATTTATTTTTTAGTAATTAACAAGTTGACATATGGGCAATTTGATCTTTTTCTAGATAAAGATATTAATTTAAAAAGAAAAATGGCTGGCATGTGTGACACACATGCTAGCGAGTGAGCAATGCCTCCCATCCAAAAACCACCTCCTACGACAATGATGGAAGTACCTTACTGTAATTTTCTTGATGGTGTGACGTGCGTATATGACAACGTAGTTGTTAAACTTAAATGCAATTTCTTCTTCTCCTCTCTTTTCTCTCTTTATTTTTTTTTATCAAAATATAAAAATATCTTTTTTTTTTATCTAATTTGATCCTTATTTTTTTATTGCTATTTTTTTTTAATCTTTTTTGATTGAATTTTTTTCAATTTCATCTCTCATCATTTAGTTTCATTTAATTTTTATATCAAATTTGATCTTCATTCTTTTAATTATTTTTATTATTTTCATAACAAAAAATTATTTTCAATTTCATCCCTCAATATTTGATTTCAAATTATATTATATTAAATTTAGTCCATATTATTTTTATTACTATCATGTTTTGGAGCTTTTTTATAGCTTTTATTTTTATTAGGTTATTCCAATCATGTGCTCATGGTCACAAGATTAGCGGTTTAACCCTGGTTGAGTTGTATCTTTTTTCTTTCTCATTTTTTTTCAATTTTCCCCTTAAATATTAAGTTGTTTGATAACTAAATTTTATAATTTTATTCAATTTGCTTTTGACACAATTATCTTGATATCATAACTAGGTCACAGATTTGACTTGCTAACCCGAATGGGCTCGAGTAAAGTTTTGTTTTTTAAAAAAACTTTTTAAGTTGTTATTTTTATATCAATTTAGCTTTTTATTTGTATTTTTTAAATTAATCATGTTTATTAAATTAAATCAAGACAACGAGTCTTATTTTTCTTTTGTTTTTTTAAATACTTGTACCGTGTTGATATATTTTTTTTAAATTAGAAAAAAAATGGATCTGTCCACTGTTGTCCTATCTAGTTAAATAATATGATACTAGCTATTTAACTCACGCTTCGTCGAGGGTTATAATTTTTTTTTAAAAAAAACCAGGTATACAGATTGCTTCAAAGTGTTTTTTTTACATGAAAAATTTAAAGTGTAAATTGAAAAGCCTATGCAATCATGTAACTAAATAAAATCGATAACTATTTATGTAAATAAAAAAGTCGCTAGCAATAACTAAGAAACAAACTGCAAAAATAAAATATTTACCCGATTGTGTTTACATTTATTTAAATAAATAAAAGATAAATCCACCCTAAAAAACTCATTACATAAACAATAAATACAAATGAAATTGACTGAATAAACTCAAACCATAAAAAATATTACATAAGGTCAAAGACATCAACAAAATGTAAGAATTGAACACCTTCCGATATGATGAAAAGATATAAAAAAGTCTCGAGTGTACTCGACAGCCAACCTAGGTCAACAAATTAAACACATGATCTAGAACATGAAATTGAGATGACCCCATTAATAGGATACCATAAAAAATACCGGAAAAAAATATTTAAAAAAAATGCTTTAAAAAACAACTAAAGTTGACTTGTGCTAATTTTTCAGATTTATGACTCAGGTCATGAGACTGAGATGACCCCATTAAAGGCAAACATAAAAAAACCAAGAAGCAAGAATTTTAATCAAACAAATATTGAAGAATAAAATAAAAAAAAATCAATAAAAAACAATGCAAAACAAAACAAATAGAAATTAAAAGAATTGAGACTAAATTCAACATAAAAATTAAATGAAATTAAATGTTTAGGGATGAAATTGAAAAAAAAACCAATTAAAAAAATGATTAAAAAAATAGCAATTGAAAGAATTAGGACCATATTTGACATAAAAATTAAAATAAAATAAATGCTTAGGGATGAAATTGAAAAAAAATCAATTATGAAAATGATTCAAAATAAAAAAATAGTAATTAAAAGAATGAGAATCAAATTTGATAAAAAATTAACAAAATCAAACCACTAGAGATGAAATCAAAAATAAAATCCAATTAGATATAATCAATGTAAATAAAACAATTGTAATTAAGAGAAGAATAACTGAATCAAATGAAATAAGAAATCGAAGAGTTGATTCAATTTTTTGCATGGCTAGCATGGAATCTAAGGAAGAAAGAGAATGAAAAGAAAGAAAAAAAGATAAGAAAATTAGCGTTAAGCTAGAACCAACCACCATAGAGGAAGAGAATGCTGAAAGAAATCTAATGATGCGGCGCAATCACGATTCAAACCACCAAAGTTAGCAGCATGCGTCGCCCGAAGACGGTAGAGTGACTGACATGTGCGGGGCATGCGTCAATATCCTTTTCTCTTTTGTTTTTATTTGTACAAAAATGAAATAGCCCCTAGTACTAAACAATAATAACAAAAAAAC
>Ga0325401_1007597_pt1 | contig 10528 bp, 9 predicted proteins | sample PopdelMetagenome_FD_205666 | JGI IMG/M metagenome (GOLD analysis project Ga0325401, IMG submission 205666) | Populus deltoides microbial communities from Bellville, Georgia, United States - Xylem-PdKOR-R2 | ecosystem: Host-associated > Plants > Phyllosphere > Stem > Wood/Secondary xylem | place...
CGACTTCGATAAGTTCGAGCGGGAGCCGGTGGGCTCCAACGGGTTTGCCATTGCCCCGGCCAAAACCGCCAACGGTCACGCCATGCTGCTGATCAACCCGCACACCTCGTTCTACTTCCGCCCCGAGGTGCAAGTGACGAGCGAGCAGGGCCTGAATGCCTACGGCGCCGTAACCTGGGGTCAATTCTTTGTATATCAGGGCTTCAACCAGAATTGTGGTTGGATGCACACCTCCAGCTTTGCCGACTCGATGGACGAATACCTGGAAACTATTGAGGAGAAAGACGGCAAGTACTACTACCGCTATGGCAAGAAGCTGCGGCCCGTGCAGGTGCAGAAAATCAGCCTAGCCTACAAGCAAGATGGTAAAACGCTGCGCAAAGAATTCACCACTTACCGCACGCACCACGGCCCGGTAGTAGGTCAGCAGTCCGATAATAAGTGGGTGACGGTGCGCATGATGGATACGCCGCTGGAAGCCCTAGAGCAGTCGTACTTGCGCACCAAGGCCGCCGATTACGCAAGCTTTAAGGAAGTGATGAAGCTCAACGGCAACGCCTCTAATAACACTGTGTTTGCCGATAGCAAAGGCAACATTGCCTATTGGCACGGCAACTTCATTCCGAAGCGCGACCCTAGCTTCGATTGGAGCCAGCCCGTGGACGGTAGCAACCCCAAAACCGAGTGGCAGGGCTTGCACAAAGTGGAGGAAATTGTGCAGGCGCACAACCCCGCCAGCGGCTGGATTCAGAACTGCAACTCAACGCCCTTCACTATGGCGGGTCCGAGTAGCCCCTCGAAGCAGCAGTTTCCGCTGTACATGGCGCCCGACGCGGAAAACTATCGCGGCATCAACGCCGTGCGCGTGCTGAGTCGCAAGCAGGTATTCACGCTCGATACGCTGGTGGCCGCGGCCAAGGACCCGCACCTAGCTGCCTTTGAAGAACTAATTCCAGCGTTAGTGTCCGACTTTCAATCGGTGTCGGATGGGGCCAATCCGCCCCAGGGCGACGTAGTAGAAGCCATGAAGCTGCTGCGCGATTGGGATAAGCGCTACAGCAAAACCTCGGTGGCCCAGACCCTCGCTATTTATTGGGCCGAGCGGTTGCAGCGCCTGGCTCGGGGCCGCGTGCCCGCCAACCAGAAGATGGATTACGTGGCTTTCACCGGCTTCACCATCCGCAATACCAACCCGCAGGAGAAAGTAACCGCCCTGCAAGAAACCCTCGACGAACTCACCCGCGACTTTGGCACCTGGCAAACGCCCTGGGGCGAAGTAAACCGCTACCAGCGCCTGACCGGCAACATCGAAGAAACCTACGACGACCAGAAACCTAGCCTGCCAGTGGCCTTCACCTCGTCGGCGTGGGGTTCATTGGCGGCGTACGGCTCAAAGACGCAGGTGGGTACTAAAAAGCGCTACGGCACCGTGGGCAACAGCTTCATTGCCGTCGTCGAGTTCGGGCCGCGCATCAAAGCTAGGTCGGTGCTCACGGGTGGAGAAAGCAGCAACCCTAGCTCTCCCCACTTCACCGACCAAGCGGCGCTGTACTGCGAAGAGAACTTCAAAGAAGTGCTGTTCTACCCCGAAGACGTGCGCCAGCACGCCGAGAAAACCTACCACCCCGGCGAGCTGTAAGGCAGCTGTAGCGCGAAGTGGGAGGGGGGGGTAACGCCTTCTTTCGTTTCGCGCTGCCCCCGTCTTGCAATACCAATAACTCTATTCCCCTCACGTATGAAACACCTTCACAAAGTCGCTACGCCGTGGCTGTTGGGCCTGAGCCTAGCCTTGCCCTTGAGCGGAATAGCTCAGAAAAAAGCCGCTTCAACGAGTAAATCCTCGTCGGGTAATGCCTTATCGGCCATTCGCGAGAGCGACGTCAAGAGCGACCTATTTGCCCTAGGCGGCGACCATTTCCGCGGCCGCGAAGGCGGCACCCTCGACGAGCTACGAGCCTCCGCTTGGATTGCCGAGCAAATGCGCGCCATTGGGGCCCAGCCCGCCGGCGACGACGGCACTTACTTTCAGTTCTTCCACATTCAGCGCACCCGCATCACCAAGAGTAGCCAGATCAGCATTGGCAACCACAAGCTCACGCACGGCCAAAATGCCTTTGTGCTGGCGCCCGGTAAGGCCACGGTGAATGCGCCGCTGGTGTACGTGGGCACCGGCACGCCCGCCGAGCTAGCCAAGGTAGATGTGAAAGGTAAAGCCGTGGCTATCCTGTTTTCGGGCACCGGGCCGGCCGATCTGAGCTTCCGCCGCTATATGACAGCCACTATGCGCGATAAGTCGGCGGAGCTGGTGAAGGCGGGTGCGGTGGCCGTGGTGTACGTATCGGACGCGCGGGCGCAAGATTTGTTTGAGCACTGGACGACCGGCTACGAGCGGGGCCGCTACAGTTTACCCGGTGCCGCTACTACGCGCGTAGTAGAGCAGACGCCCACCATTTGGCTGCCCAGCGCCGACCTAGCTTGGGTGCAGCAAGCAGGCCAGCAAATCGTCGCCAACATCGAAGTAGAGAGCTTCAGCTACCCTTCGGTGAACATTGTGGCGAAAGTGCCCGGCACCGATGCCAAGCTGAAAAATGAGTACGTGCTCTTCAGCACTCACCAAGACCACGACGGCGTGCGCAAAGCCGTGGCCGGTGACTCCATCTGGAACGGCGCCGACGACAACGCCACTGGTTGCGCCGGTACGCTAGCCGTAATGCGTGCTTTCGTGAAAAAGCCGGCCCGGCGCACGGGTTTGTTTGTGTTTCACGGTGCCGAAGAGCGCGGCTTGCTCGGCTCAACTTACTACTCGAATAAGCCTACCGTGCCGCGCGAAGCCATAGTGGCCATGCTCAATGCTGAAATGATCGGGCGCAACGCGCCCGATAGCGCCGCCCTGCTCGGCTCCCAGCGCCCGCACCGCAACTCCGCTGACCTCGTCAGCCTAGCCATGAATGCCAACCAGGCCGGCCCGAAGTTCAAGCTCGATACGCTCTGGGATAAGCCCACGCACCCCGAAGGCTGGTACTTCCGCAGTGACCATCTGCCGTACGCTCGCCTCGGTATTCCGGCCATCTGCTACACTACGCTGCTGCATAAAGATTACCACACGCCCAAAGACGAGCCCGAGCGCATCAATGTAGCCAAGCTCACCAATGTGACACGCTGGATTTACCTCACCGGCTGGGCCGTCGCCAACCGCGACCAGCGCCCCACCCCCGACAAGGACTTCAAGCTAGAACGCTAGCTTGGTGAGTTAGTGAAATGGTGACTTAGTGAGTTGTACTCGAATCTAATCCAGTACAACTCACTAAGTCACCATTTCACTAACTCACCTTCGGTTACTCGCAGTTCAGTTTGGCGTCGAGGGAGGGGCGGCCGCCGCCTTTCACCATCAATACCAGAAGCAGGGCCAGCACGGCAGTTGCTACCCACAGCTCGGTGTTTTGCCAATGAATACCATTGCGCATGTTCACCAAGAATACAGCCCCGAGCAGAATAGGAATTTGTAGGAGCGCCGCCAGGCGAGTTTGGTAACCTAGGATCAGTAAAATGCCCCCTATAATGTGCGTGATGCTAGCTAACATCGTGGCTTTGCTGTGGCCAACTACTAGGAAAGGGGAGGCGCTAACTGCTTGAAATACCTCGGACGCATATTCCGCGAAAAGAAGACCTTTGGCTAGCAAGAAGATACCTAGGCTGATCCGGACGAGACCTAAGCCTAAGTGCCGTTGGGCGAGGGGAGCAGCGCTGGAAATTGGGTGGGTAGTTTCCATGAGAACTGAGCTAGAAAGTGAAAAGAACGGCTTACATACTAGGTAAGGTAACGATTTCGTAATCAAGAAACAAGCGCCCAGATTATAGCCTAAAGCATACTGCCGTGACCCAAGCGAAGTGCCAGAACCGCAGTGGTCATGGCGGCGCGAACCGGAACAAAAGGCTCCTTTTTGCGCTTGTACCCTAGGCGCGGTAAGCAGTAGTCTGACTTGAAGTGCTTCCGCAAAAAAAGCTCAAAACATAAGTAGAGGGGATTCCGTACCTTGTCGACCTTTCTACAAAGTTGAGCTTGTTGGTCTGCGAGCGTTTTCAACATTCTTTCTATGAGTTTAATCCATCTCGTATACATGAGCCGAGCTGTTCGGCGGCTTTCCGACCAAGATTTACAGGATTTGTTGGCGCAGTGTCGCCGCGATAATGCGCGCGAACATGTCACGGGAATCCTCTTTTATAGCCACGGCAATATTGCGCAACTTATCGAGGGAGATCCGCACATTATTGAAGGACTATTCCGAAAAATCTCCCGCGACGGTCGCCACTCACACGTGCACAAACTGGTTGACAAGTCGATTGAGCAGCGTAGCTTTCCCGATTGGTCAATGGGTTTTCACCCCTTAGAGACCAGCGCATTTCACGAGCTAGCGGGCTTCTTCTTGCCCCACCAAGTACCGGCCATGCCGGGCACGCTCGCCATTGCAGATACTCTGCTCATTAACTTGGTGCGCCAAGCCGTATTCGGTCCGTTGGACCACCCCGACGAGTTGCCCGCCGGCACCAATTCGACTACTGCCGAACAGTAGGGCTATCACCTGGTATTTCTTATTTCTCATCAGAATAGTTCGGTTTTCACCTTAACCAGCAAGCTAGGGCTGCTCCTTCTCTTCTCTCTCTTCGCCCGTTTATGCGTGATAATCAGCTTCAAGACATTCTACGACATATGCCGGCTGGTATCGCGACGTTGCGCGGACCAGAGTTGCGCTACGGCTTCGTGAACGAGGCGATGCAGGCATTGTTGGGAATAGAGACGCCCGAGGGCCAACCCCTAGCCGAGCACGCCAAAATGGTACCCCCTGATTTGCTGAACGTGATGCAGGAGGTGTACCGAACGGGCAAGCCATATGTGGTCAAAGCGTATGGCTTGCTGCACGCTAGCCCAGACGAGCAAGAGCCGAGCAAGCGTTATTACGACCTCGCCCTCGAACCCATCCAGCACGACAACGAAACGGAGCAAGGCTTGCTGCTCTTCGCCGTCGACGTAACCGCCCAGGAGGAAGCGCGGCAGCGGGCCCACCACCTAGCTTTGGAAACGCGCCGCCTCGATGCGCGCCTGCGAGTGCTGACTGAAACGGCCCCGCTCATCACTTTCACCCTAGACGCCGCGGGGCAGTATGAGTACGTGAGCCCGCAGTGGTACTATTACACGGGGCAACCGCCGACGGCCGACCTGAATGCCATTTGGCCCTTGTTAATTCATCCCGACGATCGGCTGCGGGTACTCTACCAGTCGGATGCGGCGCGCGTGGCGGGCACAGGATGGAGCTACGAATACCGCATGCGTCGCCATGACGGTACGTACCGATGGTTTTTGAGCCGCGCCCTGCCGGAACTGCACGCTGCTCCCGACAAGCCTATGCACTGGCATGGTGCCGTAACGGAGGTGCACGATCAGCGGGAACTCGCGGAGGCCTTGCGGCGCGGCGAAGCGGAGCTGCGTTTCTTAGCCGACAGCATTCCGCAGCTAATTTGGACGGCTACCGCCGAGGGCCTGATTGAATATTACAACCAGCACACAGCCGAATACTCTGGGTTGTCGCCGGCGCAGCTCGGGCCCACCGGTTGGGTGGCGTTGCTTGATCCGGCGGAACAGGCGGGCGCGGCGCGACGCTGGGTGCGGTGCGTGGCTACTGGCGAAGAGTATGATGGGTTGTTTCGGATGCGCCGCCACGACGGCCAGTACCGGTGGCACATCATCCGGGCCCGGCAACATGCCGACGAAAATGGCCCCCGGTGGTTTGGCGCTTGCACCGACGTGGACGACCAGCACCGTTTGCGCGAAGTGCTTCAGCTGCAGTACGATGAGCTAGCTCGTACCAACCGCGACCTGGATACCTTCGTGTACACCGCTTCGCACGATCTAAAACAGCCATTGTTCAACCTGCGCGGCTTGTTTGAGGAGCTGCGCCGTGCGGCTAGCTTCAACGACCCCGAGGAGGAGATGCTGCTCAGTATGGTAGATGAGTCGTTGCAGCAGCTCGACGTGACGCTGCACGACCTCGCCGCCACCGTGCAGGACCAACGGCAATCGGCAGCCCCGGCGGAGGAAATTGAGTTGCAGCACGTGGCAGAAGAAGTGCTGCTCGGGCTTCGTTCCCAAATACTGGAAGCGCAAGCCGTCGTCACCATCAACTTTGACGCGGCGCCCACACTAGTGTATGGCCGCGCCAACCTGCGTAGTGTGTTGCACAACCTGCTGAGCAACGCGCTGAAGTTTGCGCACCCTGGGCGCACACCACACATCACGTTTTCTAGCGGTTTGTCGGAAAGTGGCAGCCCGAAGCTAATGGTGCAGGACAATGGCCTCGGTATGGACCTAAAGCAAGATCCGGACACCGATTTTCAACGGTTTGAGCGGCAGCACCCACAGGTCGCTGGCGCGGGAGTTGGTCTGTACTTAGTGCAGCGGATTGTACACAGCCGCGGGGGACACTTGGAGGTGGAAAGCACCCCTCGGCAGGGCACCACTTTCACCGTGTACTGGTCGGAATAAGTAGCACCTAGCTCGATAACTTGGCCCGCGTGATCATGGCCTGGTAGGCAGGCGAAAGTGCGTTCGGACGGTTGGTAATTTCGGCTACCTCATCCAGCGTGAGTTCCCCATCGATATAGCGTTGTAAGTCAGTCAGCACGTAAGCCGGAGGGGAGCCGCCCCCGAGTTGGGCTACGGCAACCCCCCACTCGGCTTGGCGCTGACGTGCCTGCCGTGCCGCCAACTCCTCGGCGGGTAGGTCTGGTGGAAAAGGCTTGAAGTACTTACTAACCATCGTAGACGTAAACGAAACAAACCGGCGTTGGGTACTATGCAGGCACCGGTTTAAGACTCGTTGTTAATCCGCAAGCAATTGATTACGAGTTAATCTCTTGCTGAAACGTTAGCAGAATAATTTGGTCTAATAAGGGTGCACTATCTTTTTCTGCCTTGGCAAGGTCTTCGGGGTGAATGAAACCCGAGAGCGTGCGAAAGCCACTGTCATCAACGGGGCGGAAGGCCATTGACCAATCTCCGAAATTGCGCGTTGCTAAAGGCGCATCCGCTAGTTTGACCACACTCGTATGGCGAGTATCGACGCGAATACGCTCGTACAGAGGACTAATAGCTGCCTCTTCGCCTTCTAATACCTGCACAAACTGGTCGTTGTGGTAGAGCAGTACGCCCGTAATATCGTGAGCTGCATTGAAGGAGCGAGCTTGCATAAGTAGTTGCTGCAAATCAGCATCGGACATGGAGCGAAGAGCAGTGCTTTGGTAGATAATATGATGCAAGGCCATAATAGACAAAGAATTAGGTTCGAAAAATCAGTTGTTCAAAAATGGTTAAACAGTACCTCAGCGCAGCAATTTACGCACAAGCGCAATAATGAAAAGAGGGTGACATGCTACAAGGATAGAATTGAATAGTAGAAGGCTGCGTAGCTGAGCGTAGTAGCTAGGCTTCCCTGTAATGTTCAATGGCCTCCTTGAAGTACAAAAGAAGCAGTTACGACGCAAAGGTTGCGTAGCATTCACGACTCACACGTCGTGGTCTACCTAAACGCCCTAACAACGGCATTCACTTAGTGCAAGTACCGCGGCTAGCTTTCGGCTAAGACGTTGTTGAAGTACTTTTGCAGTACCGTATTGATCTTGTCTTTTGTGAGAGGCTTACTCAGAAAGTCGGACACACACAGCTGCTGCGCCCGAGCAACGTCGGAGGGGTGCAGCGACGTAGTTGTCAGCATCACAACGACAATGGCTTTCTGCTGGAGCAATGGCAGCTGCTGGTAGGCTTGCAGAAACTCAAACCCGTTCATAACGGGCATGTTGCTATCCAGCAGAATGAGCGCTGGACAAGCCTCATTGGGGGCCGGCCGGCAATGCTGCTGTAGCAAATCGAATGCTTCCTGTCCATTCAGGGCTACAATCAGTTGCTCCGTGATGGCTAGGCCCTCTAGCAGGCGTTGGTTGAGAAAGTTGTTAACCGGATCATCGTCGACTAACAAAATGGAGGGTAATTTTCCCACAATAACGCGAAGGTAAAGTTCACAAATCAGCGCCTTTCTAGTAGCTAGGTGCCCCAGGAAAGCTGCGAATCAAGAGTAAGCAACTGAATCAAACCGTCCGTAAGACGGCATAAGCTGAGTAGGTGTACTCGAAACTTCAGAACCGCGACCGAAGAACAAACCTGGGAGTCGGTTAGCCATTCGGGGCGCGGGTAGGGCGCAAAGGAAAAGCTCGCCTTCGCCAGGAAGCCTGCACGCGTGTTGTTGAGCCAAGGAAGGCCAGGCAACGCGCTCCGTAGGCTAGTTGCAACAAGGGAGAGCATAGGATGGAGGCAGGATAAGATTACTTTTCAAATAAAACAAGAAAATGCTAACCTCTGCTGTAGGCATCGGACCTAGGCTGCTGCTAGTTGGATTTGCTTAGAACTTTAAAGGTAAAGCAACTTCTCAACTGAACGCTACAATAGTGACGAGGTTGCTCGCGGCCAAGTGCTTTCCGCTACCTTTACGACCCTACTTAAAGCTTGCTGCGGATGATTCGGACTGTAATTTTTGATATGGATGGCGTTGTTATCGACACAGAGCCTATTCACCACAATGCCTTTTTCACGCATTTTCAGGAGCTAGGTATCGATGTTTCCGATGAGCTATATGCCACGTTCCTAGGTTCTTCCACCCGCAATATGTACCAGCGCCTGAAAAGCCAATTTGGGTTAAGTGCAGACGTAGAGAACCTAATGCAGCGCAAGCGGGAGCTGTTCAACAAAGAGTTCGATGAGGACGAAACTTTAGACTTGCTGCCCGGCGTGCGCCACCTCATCGAAGACCTACACCAGCACAAAGTGCAACTCGTGTTGGCCTCGTCGGCCTCGAAGGCTACCATCAAACGCGTGTTTACGCGGTTTGAGCTGTACCCGTACTTCTCGCACCTAGTGAGCGGGGAGGACTTCACGGAGTCGAAACCCAATCCGGAGATATTCAACCACGCCGCCGACCTAGCTCAAACACCCAAGAATGAGTGCATCATTATTGAGGACTCGACCAACGGCATCATGGCCGCCAAAGCCGCGGGTATTTACTGCATTGCCTACGCTAGTGAACACTCGGCCTTGCAAGAATGGCAGCGCGCCGATCAGGTAATCAAGCACTTTGACGAGCTGAACGCCGAGAAGATTATGGCGATTACGCCAAGCTAGACCGCTAAGCAGCAAGACGCAAAAAAGCTAGGTTTCTGCTTAATGGCGTTAGTTGCTAAGTTATCATCTAGCAAAACGACCAATTCGCTACGTCTTTGTAGGGAATTGGTCGTTTCCATTTTGGGGGACTTGATTATTCAAGAGCAACCCAAGCACAGTGAATTCGTAGGGAGTGATTGACTGTAAAAATGCAAAGATAATTTTGGATTTTACTTTTAAGTCTATCTTTGACAATACCTTCTTCTCCCAACTATCCTATGAATTCAAACTCTACTCGTGCAAGTTCTACGAACTTGTCAGGCATCGTTTCGTTTTGGCCGCGCGCTGTGCAGGCTAGCCTGCTGTTAAGCTTGTGGGCGGGCGCCGTGCAAGCGCAATCGTTTAGAATCGTGGGCGAACGACCCGTGCGCAACGCCCGTTCGGCGCCGCGCACGACTCCCGTGACGGTGCGCTTCAGCCAGACGCTGAACACGGCCACGGCTACGCAGCAGGCGTTTAAAGTATTCAGCCAGCAGGCTGGGGGCCGCAAGGCGGGTAACATTGTCAGCAACACCAGCAACCGCGACACGATTTCTTTGCTCCCTACTACGCCGTTCAAAGCTGGTGAAACGGTATTTGCTACTGCTACCACGGCTATCCGCAGCAACAACGACCAGCCGCTGGATAAGCCCCAGGTATTTCAGTTTACGACCGCCGTTACGCGTAGCGCGGGTGTATTCATCCCTGGCTCTGACCCGGCTGTGGGTAGCTCGCCTGCCGACGTTGCCGTGGGCGACATCGACGGCGACGGTGACCTCGATCTACTGACCACTAGCCTTTCAACCAGGGCCGTGAGTGTGCGTCTGAACAATGGTAGCGGCTCTTTTAGTGGTACACAGGAAGTAAGCATAGGCTCCCAACCCTATGGTCTGACCCTAGGGGATGTAGACAGTGACGGTGACCTAGACCTGCTAACGCTTGCTTCCAACGCATCTAGCAACACAGAAACCCTCGTCGTACGCCTCAACAATGGGACAGGTACGTTTGGGGCTGGTTCAGAGGTAGCAGTAGGCGGCTTTGGCTCAACTTCTATAAAGTTGGCCGACATTGATGGAGACGGCGACCTAGATGCCCTTACTAGTGGTATTATTAGAACCGTTAGCGTCCGGCTGAATAATGGAGCAGGTGTCTTTAGTGGCAACCAGGAAGTAAGCGTTGATACGGCGCCCTACAGCATTGCTGTAGGTGACATCGACAGTGATGGGGACGTAGATCTATTATCCGCTAATCGTGGCGGCGGCATAAGTGTACGGCTGAATAATGGAT
>Ga0325401_1007599_pt1 | contig 10526 bp, 10 predicted proteins | sample PopdelMetagenome_FD_205666 | JGI IMG/M metagenome (GOLD analysis project Ga0325401, IMG submission 205666) | Populus deltoides microbial communities from Bellville, Georgia, United States - Xylem-PdKOR-R2 | ecosystem: Host-associated > Plants > Phyllosphere > Stem > Wood/Secondary xylem | place...
TCTTCTTTATTATTATTATTATTATTATTACTATTATTGTTGTTGTTATTGTGTTGCTGTTAACTATAATTTATACAATTAACCTCTCTGTGGTTCGACCCCGGTCTTGCCGGGTTATTTATTACTTTGACACTCCTGCACTTGGGAGAAGACATCAATCTTTTGGTCGTGTCATAGTACTAAGATGGGTGACCTCCCGGTAAGTCCTCGTGTTGCACCCCTCCTTTTAGTCTGTTTCCGATGCTACTCCCCTCGCGACCTCCATCCACCTCGCCCTTGTGTTTTTTTTCTCTTGCCACCCTTTCCTCTCCCGCACGGCGTTCCCACCTGCCGAGAATAGAAGCACGAGGTTTCCCTTAAGAAGAGCAAGGGAAATCGCAAAAAACCATAAAAACTTGGGCCCCAGGGCAAGGTCTGCAAGATCTAAAGATCTTTCGGTCGAATCACAAGTTATGGCCCTTTTGAGCCGCTGCTCTGGTCTGGCGCGAGCCGGCCTGCTCTGAGGTCCCGGTCGCGCTTCCCTAAGCCGCTGCCCTTGCGGCGATGCTTGAACAGCCAGGGAGCCTCTCATCGCTCTCTGATTCTCCTCACGGGCGCTTTCGAAGCGCTTATAACAATTGCGTGTGCTTGGGCTCACTGGTGTGATCATACGAGCACTAATGCACCAGATTCCATCAGAACTCTGAAGTTAAACGTGCTTGGGTGAGAGTATTACTCAGGTGGGTGACCTCTTGGGAAGTCCTCTTATTGCACTTCTTTTTTTTGCCTGTTTCCCATACGGCTCCCCTTGCGCACTCCATCCGCCCAGCCCCTTTTGTCTTTCTTTTTTTTTCTCCTGTTTCCATTTCCTCTCTCGCACGGCATTCTTGTTTGCCGAGAATAGTAGCACGAGGTTTTCCTCAAGAAAAGCAAGGGAAATCACAGAAAACCGCAAAAACCCAGAGTTATTAAACCCGGCCCAGGGATTGACCCAGCTAAGGGGTCGGGTCCCGGGTTTCATGGGTCAACCTAGGTCAACTCGTGTCAACCCGGAAAAATTTAAAAAAATTAAAGTTTTAATATTTTATATAAAAAAATTAAGAAAAAATCCATGTAAATATAGGCTATACATATTCTATATAATGAAGTTTAAAAAAATATTTTAAAAAGTTTTTTATCCCACATTAAAAAGATATTATGTTAAGCTTTTAGTTAAAGTATTTAAACTAAAAAAGTTTCTTATCCCACATTGAAAAAACATAGTTTTTTTCTTGTGAACATAGAGTATATATACTAATGGGTTTCAAATCCCACATTGAAAAAAGATAACTTTTTTCTTGGGAAGATAGAGTATATATACTAATGGGTTTCCAATCCCACGTTGAAAAAAGATAAATTTTTTCTTGGAAACATAAAGTATATATACTAATGGGTTTCAAATCCCACATTTGAAAAAAAAATATCAGGTCTTGCCCGGGTCTCGCTCGGGTCACGAGTTGACCCGCCGGGTCGACCAGGTTTGACCAGGTCATTGCACTGACCGGTCTTTTGACAAACCCAGACCGGTCCAGCCCCTGGGTTGGTGACCCTCTGGCCGGTCTGGTTTAATAACTATGCAAAAACTAGGGCCCTGGGGTGAGGTCTACAAGATCTAAATATCTGGCAGTTAGATTAGCGATTCCATGGCTACTTTAAGGAAAACAGGCTCTGGAAGCTCCTGTAAAAATCTAGGTGCGATCCAATGGTCGGATCGCGGGTTATGGCCTTTTTGAGCTGCTGCTCTGGTCTGGCGCGAACCAGCCCACTCCGGGGTCCCGGTCGCGCTTGCCCGACCCGCCGCCCCTTTGCGGCGGTGTTTGAACTGCTGGGGAGCCTCCTTTCAGTCCCCGATCCTCCTCGTGTGTGCCTTCGAAGTGCTTATAGCAATTGCGCGTGCATTGACTCACGAGTGCGATCATACCAGCACTAATGCACCGGATCCCATCAAAACTTTGAAGTTAAACAAGGTTGGGTGAGAGTAGTACTAGTGTTGCGATGTCATGGTCACACAAATTAATTACCCTAACTTAAAACACAACACACAAGATAATATAGAGCAAGTAAGGGGTGGATCCCACGAGGAAGGTTCAAGTTAGATTTTTATGCTATATGATATGCAATTTGTTTTGAGGGGAGTTTGGAAGTTATCTAGGCTAAAGCAAAAAAAAACAGAAAACTATCAAATGAAAGTAAATAAAATCAGAAAATTATCAAGAAAATAAACCTTGATCGCAAGTAAATATCCACCTATAAAAATAAGAACTTATCATAGAAGTGAGCAGTCAAGAGAGAGAAGCTCTCGGTTGTAGTCAAAGAGAAAACCGCTGTTATGCGCGACTCTTCCCCTCTCACTGTCCAACAATTTCTTCTCTTGCTCTTTGCACTCTTATAGTCTCTTCTTTGTATCTCTTTATGTCATTTTACATGGCAAAATCAAAGAAAAATTCCTCGGTTCTACGATTTGCCCAGCAAGACTATGGGTTTCGCACGTCGCGTCCCTCGTCTTCGCAAACACAACGGACCTTGAGCCGGAGTAGTTCCCCTGGTGCGCAGCACTCCTCCAGTCTCTCTCGAGCCCCTGATCCTCCACGAACAATAGTAGCCCTTGTTGATGTCGTTAATTTCAAACATGGGGCAAGGGTTTGAGTGAAGAATCGGAATAAGGGCATGTAGAGCACACCCCTTACTGTTCTTCCATTGTCCTCTCCTAGCCCCTGTGGGCAAAATATGGAACCTTCTGTCTCCACAAGGCCTTGCCATGTTCACTTTGCTGAGGCTGGCTCTCTTGGTTCTAACCTCGGGTCGAAGGGTGGAGTCGTTGCTCCACCGCCACCTCTCATGAAAGGTAAAGCTTCCTCAAAAAGCCACAGACCTTCCTCCCCAGTCCACCCCACAGGTTTTATCCCTCTGTCCTCCTCATTAGTTCACTTTTCTGATTATATTGCTTTGACATCTTGCCATTTACTGGAAACTAATTTGGGTGTGCACAAAGACCTGTGAAGGTTTAGTTTAATTGGATACATTGCTGATAAATTTCTAGGATACACATCCCTGTCAAAATTTATTAATGGCTCCTGGAAATGTAGCACCAAATTCTGCATGCATGATTCTAGATGGTTAATCTTTACATTTTCATCTGAAATGGACATGATTGAAGTGCTAAGTGGAGGCCCCTATTATTTTTTTGGCCAGCCCTTGATACTAAAAATTATGCCTGAGTTTTTTTTTTTTTTTTGAAACCTCTGAAATGGTTCGGATGCCAGTCTAGGTTATGTTTCCTAATTTGCCTCTCCAGTGTTGGTCACCACTTTGTCTTTCTAAGCTTGCCAATGTGCTTAGGAAGCCAGTTCATTCTGATACTCCAACAGCTTCCATGACCCGGCTCTCATATGCCAGAGTGCTAGTTGAGATCGATTTGCTAGCTGACTTGCCAACATCTATCAATCTCATCTTGCCCAATGGTGTGGCCCTGTCCTAGCAGGTACTGTATGAATCATTATCTTGTTTTTGCAAGCAGTGCAAGACCCTGGGACACATGATTTCTTCTTGCCCCAACAATTCTAACCATAAACGTAAGAAGCATTCTCAGACAGCTCCTACCCCCTCTGGATGTTCTAGCCCCTCAGCTAAAACTGCAGCTATTGAGAAGCATTCTAACAGGGTAGAACCTCAAGGTCAGCCAGGGATTGATCCAATGTCTGCTGAGGTAGCAGTGGATGTGGTAGAGAAAGTAGTTGATTCTGGACGCAAGCGGGCCAAACTAGTTACATCACAGTCCAGTCCTCCTGAACCTCTTCTTTCTGCTTCTCCTAAGATTGTGCAAGTCTCTGAAGGTCAAACTGCTGACACAGTTGAACCGCCTCCTCGAAGGTAATATTTAACAAGAAGTAGAGCTGTTGCCTCATCCTCCTTTGGTCATCCAGGCAAGCCAGTTGGAATGGGTAGATGCCCTTCCAGGAGCTCCTCTACGGTTGATTCCAGGACTCAGGGCAATACAGTTTATTCCTTGTGTTATGTTATGTTTGTTTGTTGCTCTTGTAGGCCTGTGTAGCATTACTTGTTGCCTTGCCTGTTTGTTTTGTCTTCTGCTACTTGGGTAGTAGTTGCTTGGTAGCCTCTTGCAGGTTTGTTCCCTTTGATGTAGAGTTGTTGGTTCAGCCTCTGCCTGTGGCCTTATTTTTCATCCCTGTTGTTGCTTGCTGTTGTTTGTGGCTGCTCTAGTAGTAGCTGCTGGTTTCAGGCTTTTGTCTAGTCTCTATTGCTGTTTGTGGCTGCTCTGGTAGTAGCTGCTCTGGTAGTAGCTGCTGGTTTGCCTTTTGCAGGCTTGTTTTTGCGTTGCTGGTATCAACTTTTGCCTGTTATTGTTTGCTGTTGTTTGTGGATGCTCTAGTAGTAGCTGTTGGTTTGCCTTTCCGCAGGTCTTTGTGTTTGGTCCCTGTTCCTTGCTGCTTCTGGTTCAGGTTCTGCAGGTGTCCTGGTCTATGGGAGCCTGTTCTCTGTTAAGCACGTTGTTGTGCTATTTTGGTTGTTTGCTTGTTCTAAGGAGTTCCCCTGAACAAGCTTATTTGTTCATGGTGGCTTTTCTGTTCAGCAAGCTAGCCTTGCTTTTGGTTTGATCAAGGGAGTCTGTTCCCATGTTATGTCTATATATTTGTACTGCTGGTCTCTAGCTTGTTCTTTTTTATCTATAAAATTCTTTCATTTAATAAAAAAAAAACTTATCATAGAAAGAGAGAGACGTTCTCCCCAAAGGAGTGTCTCCTCAAATTTGTTCTCCCACAACTGATCGAGCTCCTGTCTTCACGTCATCTGTAGATAACTTTTTGGTTCTTCCCTCCTCGAGCACAGTAGCTTCTACTGACGAAGCCTTAGATCCAAACCATGGTTGTCCTTAGTTGCGCCTTCCCGATCGAGTAGCAACGATGAGCACGCTACAAGCCTTAATCGGTGTTTTGGCTATAGTCTTCCCCGATCTACTGGATTCTGGTCGAGATCTAGTGCTTTGTACCCTATCAACGAATGATCTTGATGGAGGTTTGTTCTTTTGGTCCCTCTCATGGAACTGCTCTTTGCTTTCCCTGTTGGGGTCAATTGGCCTTTTGTCTGCCGGTACAAAACTCCTTGGTTGGGATTTGTGACAGCCTTGTTTCAACAGAAGCTTTAAAGGGCTAAATAGCCCTTCGACAAAACATGAGATTTCCCTCTCATGATACCTAGTTAAATTGCTCTGTGCTTTTGTGTCTCCTGCAAGTATTGCTTGCTATGTTTTGTCTGCTGCTAGGGTTCTTCTCCTAGCTTTGCTTGAATTATCTCTACCCTTCCTGGAGGGCTTTGTTGTGGTTTTGCTGCGCTTCCTGAAGCTTACCTACAGAGTCTGAGGAATATGCGGTCTGCTTCTGCTATGCTCTTGTTCACCAGCTGGGTTTCGTGCTGTCTATTTACGATAGTGCACCTTGATGCTGATGTTGTTCTTTTCCTAGCCTGTTTTTTCCTGCAAGTGGTATTTTGGCACCTTTGTGCTGGTTTTATGCTGCTCTGGAGACTATGTGCATTTTCTGGGCTTGAAGAAACTTGCTACTATTGGTTAGGATCTAAGCTATGCGTGTTGTTGTTGGTTGTGCGTGTTGTTGAGCTGTGTTGGCTATGGCTTGTTTGCGCTGACTGTCTCTATGTTGGGATGTCCTGGCTGGTACGCCTACCTTCCCTTGTTGCCTGAAGCATTTTTCTTCCTTTTTGGATGCCCTCCATGTTTAGGGTGTGTAGGCCATGTTTGGCTGCCTTGTCTGAATTGGTTGGTCCCATCTTCATGCAAGTTGCCGCAGGGGTATCTAGTTCTGGCCTTATCATGGGCTATCACTGCCATTGCTGCTCATTTTGCTTGCTTCCAAATGCCTACTCTCTTGTTTGGGAGACATGCTGCTATTGAATTCCCTTCTGGGTTTAATTTTGTAACTTCTGCTTTTCCTGGCTGCTTTGCTGGTATGCTGCTAGGTTTGAAGGAGCTTCTCGTGCTCCCATTGATCTTTTTGGTTAGTTGTTCAATGCTATAGGAAAGTCTTGTGTTGCTGGCTAGGTCAATTGCCCTATTGGTTTGCTGGTGATTGCATTGTTAAATGTTGGGGTTTAATTAATGGTTTTTTGTCGCCTGCTTGCAATTTGTTGCTTGCTGGTTTTGATATCTTTGTTCAGGGATCCCTTTTTGGTTGTATTTATTTGCTCAAGGGAGCTTGTTCCCTTTGGTACATGCCTGTATATTTGACTTGCTAGTTTCCAACTTTGTTTCACTTTTGACCTATACAATTTCTTACATTTGATAAAATAAAAAAAAAAGAACTTATCATAGAAACAAGACGTCAATTTATACTATGAATATCTACTTTTTTTATGTTGATTTGTTAACAGATCTGTTGTATAACTAATCCTAATCATCAAACAACCACAATGTCTGCACTAGTAATTTAATTCAATGGCAGCCTTAAGAACTAGATAAGTTGATTAATCTAGACAACACAATTGTTCGCAGTCCATGTTTAATTTGATCAATTGAATGTTCTCCCTAAGATTACTAATCTAGATCCGCCACAATTATTAATCTCAGTTGCTTCACAAGTTTATATACCACAACTCCGGTTTTGATAGCAAACTTAGCAATAGATTGTTCATAATAATAACTTAGATTTAACTCTAGTAATTAAAATAAACAATCATAGAAAATAAGCATAGGAGAACAAACATATTCATTCATCATATAAACTGAAAAGAAAATACAAACTAGGTCTCATAATTCTTGAAATCTGAAGCTTTATGTGTCCTTGCAACCAAGAAAGAGTTTAGTCTTGCATGTCTACTGAACAATTAATCAAAAAGAAGGAAGAAAACATGAATTCGGGTTTGTTAGAGGAAGGGGGTGTTTTTCTCTCTTCTACCTCTTTCTTTTTATATCCTAGGAAACCCTAGTCTCTATTTTACAAAATAGTCCTTCAAGTAGATAGTTTATATTTAAGTACTTCAATAATTATTTTTCTAAGAAAGAAGAAATAGCCTTGCATGAAATATTCAAGCTTTGACTTATAGGAGCTAAATTGCTGAAATAATAACTTGGATGTCGGTTTGGATGCTTCAGAACGTAATTTGAACTCGTTTCTTCACAAAACCTGTTTGCTGGCAGAATTCATTTGTCATCTTAGAAAAATCATATCTCTCTCATATGAGATCTTTTTTGGCTGAAATTTTGTAACTTGGTACGTTGATAGGTCTTTAAGTCAGGAATCCAAAACAATTGATTCTGCATCAAATTGACTTTTGTAGCTCAAGATATTCAAGTCAGAATTGTTAAAGGTCAACACTGGCAGATTGCAAGATTTGAATTTGAAGGATGCAATTTCCATGCTCTTCATTATTTTATTTTCTTGCCTTAGATTTCCAGAAAGGTTTGGATGTTATCTTTTTAATGTCACTAGAATCACTTCATTTCGACCTCTAGAGCTCACGCTCTGCACAAAACATTGACTGAAGATCAAATCTGTCAATTACCTCCAATTTACTCCTTTTTACATCTTTCATCCAAAAGTGCTTTCAAAACATAAAATAAAAAATATCAAGGCATTTTATATATAAAACATAGGCAAAACACTAGTTAAATATGAGTGAAACTATCAAATAATATAGTTGCATCAAATATCCCCACACTTAGCTCTTGCTCGTCCTCGAGAAAGGATAGATAAAACTAAATTGAAAATAATTATGACCAATCTCTTAATCTCCCATCAATGTCCAAGAATATATGCATTATAAACAAGAATACAATCAAAAAGGATAGAGAGTACATATTTTTATGAATTCATTTACATGCAAACTTCAAAACTCAATTAATCATTGAGATTTAAATGAAATTTATGACATGCTAAAGTGATAGGTCCTCTCATTGATATACACTCCAATACTCATGTGTTTAGGATTTTTGTATTTAAATCTCTCAAATTCAATCAATGAATATGTTCTACCATAAACTTGCTCTTCAATCTCATCTCCATTACTAAAATATTACAAGCAATGTATGAATCAAAAGGTCTTATATTTTTTGTTGTAATGGGGCTAAGGTTAAGGTGAGGTAAAAAAAAAGTAAAAGAAAAGGTTAAAACCAAAAGAAGTAGAGCATTTATAAAAAAAAATAAATATTTCAAACAAGATATTCCATCAAGGCAAGCAAATTTTCCATCTTTAAACACCAATACTTAACTTCTTTTGATTTCAAGCTCTATCAACATAAAATTTTAAGAATTATGAACACAATGGAACACTTCTCTTCTCTTTTCTTTTCTTTTCTTTTCTTTTTCTTTGTTTCTTTTTTCTTTCATCTTTGGCAACTTTGCCCATCTTTTCATCAAGCATCATTTTTTTTTCTTTTCACGTAATTTCCAACCATAACCCATGAGATATCAACAAGTATATGCTCTACTAATCCTTGGCCAGGGAAAAAGAAAAACATATAAAAAGTTCAAGTCTACACATGGGTAAAGCAAAGAAAAGATAAACAAACTTAAAAGGTGGATAATATGCTTTAGGTTGGCTTTTTAGCTCAAGTGGTTAAAATTCCTAATGCCTTTATCATCTTCATGTACATATGTAATGTGAATGTAATCTCAACAAGATATGAAGTAAGTTCTAGAGATACATATCATTGAAAGAATGCACAATCAAAGAATATAATGTTGAAGGCTCAAAAGCTTGCATTGGTATAATATTATAAAGTCAACGTGACATATTTTCAAAGTCAATCCCTAAACCAATTGAACGTTAAAACTTGCATGCACACTCATTCATTCGATTTATATCTTCATCTATCTCAATTATTTTCATACATAATACCCATATTCTCATAAACCAATGGGAGTTCAAAAGATAAAACTTACTTCTTTTTTTTTTGAAAAACAACAAAGAAAATCAAAATTCTCTCCATACCCCCACACTTTAAACACAACAGTCCTCAATGTTGAAATAAAAGAAAAGGAATATAAGAGAATGACAAAAATAAAGTAAAATGCGAAAAATAAAAGATAAGGGAAAAGGAAAGAAAATATGATTTTTTTTTCTTTTTGTGTTGGTTTGCCTCCCAGTAAGCACGTTTGTTTTATGTCATTGGCTCGACATGTGACATGCTCATTCTTCATATATTGATTTAGCTAACTCCACAGAAACGGTGAGTTCTGTCGTCCAACCTTCATAGAAAGGTTTCAAGCGATGTCCATTGACCTTGAGCACTTTGTTTGTTTATAAACTTGTAATTTCAACTGCACCATAAGGAAAAACATTAGAAACAACAAAGGATCCAATCCAACAAGAGTGCAACTTTCCAGGAAAAAGTTTCAAACGCGAATGGTAAAGGACTTTGTCTCCAACATGAAACTATTTTCTTATAATCATTCGGTCATGAAGACTCTTGATCTTTTTTTTGTAAATCCCTGCATTCTCGTAAGCATCATTTTGTATCTCTTCTAGCTTTTTGCAATTGCAACTTCATTGTTTAAAGGCCTAAAAAGCTTTGTGTTCAAGCTCCACCGGTAGATGACATGCTTTTCCATAAATCATCCTATAAGGTGACATTCCTATAGGTGATTTGTAAGCAGTCTGATAAGCCCAAAGTGCATCACCAAGTTGTAGACTCCAATTTCACTGGTTAGGTTGCACTGTCTTCTCGAAAATAGACTTGATTTCTCGATTTGAAATTTCAGCTTGGCCATTCATTTTAGGATGGTATGTCGTGGAAGTCCAATGATTCATATGGTATTTGCGGAGTAATGCTTCCATTGAACAATTGCAAAAATAAGTGCCACAATCACTAATGATAGCTTTAGGGATTCCAAACCTATCAAATATATGAGTCTTGGCAAAATCTAAAACAACCTTAGCATCATTAGTTCGTATGGCTTTCACCTCAATCCATTTGGATACATAATCAACAACAAAAAGGATATAAAGATTACCAAATGAAGAAGGAAATGGACTCATAAAATAAATACCCTAAACATAAAAAATTTCACGTACAAGAATATTCGTTAAAGGCATTTGATTCTTATGAGTGATATTACCTGTTCTTTGGCATTTTTTACATGATTTGCAAAAGTAATATGCATCCTTAAAAATAAAAGGCCAATAAAGACCACTTTCAAGTACCTTGTGGGCCGTTCTTTTTGCTCTAAAATGCCCACCACAAGAATAAGAATGACAAAAGGTGAGAATGGAATGAAATTTATCTTGTGGTACACATCTACTAACTACTTGATCCACACAAAATTTCCACAGATAAGGAGTGTCCCAAAAATAATATTTGGCATCAGTTCGTAACTTATCTTTTTGGGATGTAGACAAACCTAGAGGGAATTCTTTAGTAACTAAATAGTTCACCAAATCAGCATACCATGGTCTTGTAGAGGAATGTAACACATACAATTGCTCATCGGGAAATGTCTCTCTTATTGTTTTGGTGTGTGTATCCTCGATCCTCAGTC
>Ga0325401_1007600_pt1 | contig 10525 bp, 2 predicted proteins | sample PopdelMetagenome_FD_205666 | JGI IMG/M metagenome (GOLD analysis project Ga0325401, IMG submission 205666) | Populus deltoides microbial communities from Bellville, Georgia, United States - Xylem-PdKOR-R2 | ecosystem: Host-associated > Plants > Phyllosphere > Stem > Wood/Secondary xylem | place...
ATGTCAACAACCATGTATTCTTAAAGCATACTATTATCTTCAATAATGCAAAGTGTTCAGTAAGCGGTAATGCAACCCTAAAGCTTGCAGAAAACCTTACACCCTGGGTTAGAAGAGTATGGATGGCTAATAGTGTCTTTATCATTATATATGTAAAATGTTGTTTGTAAATGAGGACTATATATTTATGTGGGAAATTTAAAATAAATAAAGTTCCCATGATCAGTGGATGGAAGGAAACATTTTGAGGTTTTAATTTCTGTAATATTAAAGAAAGTTTATGCCAAATGAAGTGGTTAATTAATCTAATTTCTTATTGTGGTGCTTATATGGTAAAATCAATTAAATAAAGTTGGAACTGGAATATGCTTATATATTATTCAAGCATTAAAATTAATTACGGGAGTGATAATTAATGATTGATTTATCTTTAATTTGTTAGATTAGGGAGGTAAACTTAATCTCGACTTATGAAATATGATCCAATAATAAAAGTTTAACTCCTTCTTTTCTTCTCAATTTTCTCTTAATGAAAGTTTCATTGAATTTCTTTTTCTTAGCTTCTCATTTTGGTTCTACTTTGGTTTATTTTTATTTTTTTTACAGTTTTTTATGTTTTTCAATATTCTTTGAATCGAGATTTTGTATGTTGAAGAGCATTTTAGTCATCCTATTGGGATATAAGGGTTATATATGTTCTCTATTTTAGGCCTTAGAAAATGATTGAAGAAATAGACTAATAAACTTAACTATTCATGCATGTGTGTGTCCGCGCGCTTACTGGTGATTTTCCTTCGCACTAAATTTAACTCTTCAATCTATTCACCACTTGATAAAAGCAAGTCGAAATACTATTGACCCAAGCCATTTTGATGTCGACGTCCGTTGCTCTAGTATGTTTGAAAACTTGATGTAAATTGTGTTTTTATAAAATTTTAATTTAAAAAAACCAAAAAAAACAACGCATAAACTAAAGAAAAGAGAAGAAACCATCACCTACCACCACAACACCGCCACCGTGAACGACAACACCTCACCTAGGTCAGCCTCTCCTCTTTTTCCTTCTTTTCTTCTCTTAGTTGCTTCATTATTCACGTTGTATGTGAACAGTGGAGAGTTTTTCCATTGTTTTTCTAGGTCGGACAGCAACGGCCCAGACCAAATTATTTTTTTCACACGACTTGTCGTCTGATTTTTTTTCAAAACAAATTGGGGCAAATGACATGTTATTTAACCTAGTTACAACAAAAAAAATAAAAAAGGGCCTAGACACGTGGGCTTGCAAGGGCAGGCTCATGTGTGGGCCCTAACAAAATAGGTTTTTTTAATCTTTTGTATAAATGAACTTTTTGAAAAAAAAATTTCTAATTTTGTTTTAAATTAATGATTTTTTATGGTTTTTTCTCTAAAATTTTTTAATTTATATTTAGATTAGTAGCCCTTCTTTCTTTCATTTTATTTAGAGAGCCTCTTTTAAATTACAATTAATTTCTTGGTTATGCATTTAAATTTGAAAAGTTTTTCTGATTCATCTAAAATAGTTTTTTTAATCTTTTGTATGAATGAACTTTAGTTTTGAAAATAAAAAATAAATATTTTCAAATAATATTTCTAACATGTGCAGTCACGCTTTTTCTCTTTTATTTTATTTAATCAATTTAATTTGTGTCTTTATTTCTATTATCATTTTCTTGAATAAAAAAATTATTTTAATAAATAAATTTAGCGAACACAGTAGGGTAAATATCTCGTGTTTTGAGACTAAATATCTTGATTTACACCTGTCTCTTGATTTTGAAGTTTTATACTTTTCGAAGTTTTACACATAAAATTTGTCAAGTTTTGCTCATGTAGATACAATTGCATTCATACTTTTCGAAGTTACAATTAACTCTATTTTTTTGTGGTAGATTCAATATGAGGTGGTAAGTTTTGATAATCATGTGTGCCTTGATTTAATTAATTGAACTAGTCAAGAGTTTAATTAAATCTTTAAACTTCCAATCATGTTGCCCTTAACCTAAATTTTAATTCATTTTTTATTTTTATTTTTTTTTACTTGTTTTTCATCATTTTTTCATTATTTTTTAGTAAATAAAATAATTAAAATCAAAAATAAAAAATTGAGTTACGACACATCTATTTGTGGATAGAATCCACTCTTACTTTACAAAGCTGGCTTAGTCAATAATGCGAAGTATTTGGTACGTTCGTTAATTATCTTGGGCACGGGAGGAATAGTTCCCTTATCAACTATGATACCTCAATGTTGTACTTATCAACTATGTTTTGCCTGGAAACCTCTGAAGGTGGAGCCTGTCACCTTGAGTCAAGTACAGCTACTCTTCGGCTTTACTAATGCTGAGTATCGTCTTCCATACTTCCAGCATAAGTGGAAAGAAAACACTCTTACTTTTCAACGTTGGCTTACTCCATAATGCGAAGTATTTGATACGTTCATTAATTATCTTGGGCACGTGTGGACTCAATTTCAAGAATATATAGTTCCCTTCGAATGCTGCTAAAAATCATGGTGGCTATAAAAAAGAGCGGTGGATAGGAGGAGAGCATAACCTTGTTAGTCACATATATTTCCAAGATGAAGGCCTTTCTTATCGCATGCATTCTCTTAGCTACCATCGTCTTCTCTCCTCTATCCACTTGCACTGCTCGAGAATTGACCGAGCGAGGTGAGATTTTATTTCCAACATTAACTTAAGAAAAGCAGTTCATTTTATTTTTTGTGAGTGTGTGTAATCTCTTTGTGTATTGCAAACAATTTTTTTGTTATAAAACAGATGAGTCAACCTTTACTTTTACTTCCGGCATTAATTAACTAGAGATAATCATCAATTTCATGTTTTGTATGTATATATTGTTTAATTAATCTGTCGTGGGCTATCTTATAAAAAAAGAAGAAGATGATTCTGCTATAATATCAGATTATGTCAACATGAATTTGCTGTAACGTGCGTGAATGTTGCAGACGGATCCCAAAGATATTTCAACCCCCATAAACCAGTGTTCAGTTGCGGAAGGGGTAATCGATATTGCGTACCTGGCCAATCACCAAAACCTAAATGCACAAGTCCTTACCGGCGTGGTTGTGGGCGCCATTAAGATTAGAAGCAAGCAAAGTTGAGTGCTTAAAAGTATGGAGAGCTTCTGCTGTCTTTATCAATATGTAAAATGATGAGAACTATTTATGTGAGAAAAATAAATAAAGTTCTCCAGTGGATTAGAAGAAGCAAGCAAGGTTGTGTGCTTAAAAAGTATGGACGGCTCATAGTGTCTTTATCAATATGTAAAATGTTATTTTGAAATGGGAACTATTTATGTGAGAAAAATAAATGAAGTTCTTAGTGAGTTAATTTCATGGTATCTTTTGAGGTTTTTATTTCGGTCACCACGCAGTCCTCTTATTTGTAATCTCCCATGAGAATAATTAATGAAGTTTAATTATGCCAAACAATATGTTTAATTACTTGTTTTTCCTCAAATATCAAGTTGAAATCAAATATATATATATATATAGTAAAATAAAATAAAACTTAACCAAAAAAAGTAGAGCTTTAGTTTAGCTACATAGGTTGTAGGTCAGGCCTCAATCTAACTACAAGAAAGAAAAATAAAGAATAAACAGCCCAACTAATAAAACAACAATACAAAAATCCAAATAAAATCAGAATTTAAATGGATCAAGCCGAAATATATTCATGATAGCTATATAAATCCGCAACTGTATACTAGAATAAAGAATTCAGATTTCTGATCGAAGCTCCAGCAACAGCAAATAAATTAGAACAAATTTCATATATTTCCAAGATGAATTCGAAGGCCTTTCTTATCGCATGCATTCTCTTAGCTACCATCGTCTTCTCTCCCCTATCCACGTACACTGCTCGAGAATTGGCCGAGCGAGGTGAGATTTTATTTCCATCATTAACTCCAGAAAACCAGTTCATTTTGTGCGTGCGTGTAGTCTCTTTGTGTATTGCAAACAATTTTTTGTTATAAAACTGATGAGTCAACCTTTACTTCTACTTCCAGCATTAATTAAGTTAAGATAATCATTAATTTCATGTTTTGTATGTATATATTGTTTAATTATTCTGTCGTTGGCTATCTTATAATAATTAAAAAAAAAAAAAGGATTCTGCTATAAGATCGTCGATGGAAAGACAATTGCATTAGCGATTCCATCAATGATTATTAACCACAACAATTAGATAGTTCATAATCAACCACAACCACGTATTTACACATCTACAAAAATAATAAAACTTATACAACTTTCATGATTCATTTAAATATGGCTCACAACAATGAGATAAACAAAAATTACCATAACCCATCTTTACCTTACATACTATATATGTTTGTCTTAATAATTAGAACATTATAGCATTTAACAGTTTTACCGACGGACTGCATCCGTCGGTGTGAGATTAACATTTCGTCGGTAATTTTTTTACCAACTTAATCCCCGACAGAATCCGTTCGTCGGCATAGTTTTCGTCCGTAATTCCACATTCTGTCTCTAATTCTATCGCTAAAAAAAATGAAATGCCGATGGTTTTATAGACGGAACATGCACGCCAAAAAAAAATTATCGTTGGAAATATACCGACAAAAATATTCCGTCGATGATTGTAGCATATGAAGTAAATATTTTTCAACTCTCGGTGAAATGCCGACAGACTGTATTCGTCTGCAGAGACGTCGATGATTATGGCATTTGCCATAAATATTTTGCAACTCTAGGTAAAATATCGACAAAATATTTTCGTCTGTTAAGATGTTGGTGATTGTGGTATTTCCAGTAAATATTTTTCAACTCTCTGTAAAATACTGACGAAATGTTTCCATCTGGAAATCCATCGGTGATATTTTTTATTTAAAAAAAAAATTATATAGAATAAATAATATAAATTAATAGTAAAAAAACCAATTATGCAAATAAAATTATATTAAACATAATAAAAATAAAAATAAAGTTAAATAATATTCATAACAAATTTAATGTGTTTCCAAAAAAAAATTAAACTAGAACAATGGCGAAGCGGGATGAGGAGGAGGTGGTGGAGGCTGGTCGTTCTCGGGACGAAACAGCCAAAAAGGAAGCGCACATGTATCATCCATTTGTGATGTAATTTTCATGAGCATTTGACGGAGTTGTTCATAATTCACCAAGAGTTGCTCGTATTTTTCAGTGAGATGAGCTGTGTGTTGTTGCTAAGCCACGATCTCCTTAGATTAGGTGCTCAATACTGATTGAGAGCTCCCAACAGTTGAGATATTATGGGCCGCTCACAAGTTCTCGGCTGTAGTGTTGGAGAACCTGTACACCCGATTTTTATCGGGTCTACCAGATGATTCTACCTCCATCCACAAATTCGGATTGAAATCCAGATGGGTCGAAGGATCGTTCACATATCTCTCCCTCAACTGGCTATTATAGGTCTCTTGAAAATGAAAAAAGAAATCATCATATTCAATTCAAGAAAAATAATAACTTACGAAATAAAATAGTTGAACAAACATACCACGAAGTGTTGAGTGTGGTTGTCAAGAAACTGTTGCACCTCCTTTTGGCGGTCTTCAATTCGCACGTGTGTCTCTAGAAATAGCTCCATTGGGCTCGACTCACGTTCAAGAGACATAGCCTGTAAGAAAAAAATTAATTAAGTAACAACAAATTAATTAATGATATATTTTATTTAAATTAATCTTACCATCTATTTTGCATGTGCAGCAAACAAAACAGAACCTTTGTGTGAAGTAGACTGTCGGTTCCGATACCAGACTATATACATTAATAAACGTTGTCATCATTCAGGTGATGCCTCTGCTAGAGAGGCAATTATACATCAAGAAATACTTGTAACGGGTGGTGAATGATTAAATGAACTTTAGAATTCTTTGCTTTGATTACGCTCAAAATGGCCCGAAGACCACAACTTGCTATTAATGGGTTGGGCTGATGTGAAGTCATGATGACCCAACTTAAATTTACCCGATATAAAGAAACATTCACATGTATTTAAAATTCAAATTTAATAATAAACGATAAAGTAAACATGACTATATATACATTTTAAATTTTTTTCATAAGCAATTGATGTTGATGTTGCTACTAAAAAGACAATTATAAGTCAATAAATACTTTTTTTTATTAACATAGGTGTTCGGGCCAGCTTGCGCATACCTCGACTAATTCCACGAGCCCTGAAGTTAACGACCATGTAAGCCTCTAGTGGCCCTGAGGTTTGTGGGACTCAAAATGGTGACCTCTAGGGAGCATCGTGTGAACCGCTTAGACGTCACGTGCTTAGTATATTACGGTCATATATCCTTTGGGATGTTTGGCGGTTTGAAATCCCTCCAAACTGTCACGTCATTTCAGCCTTGTAGACCGTTATCTCTCATGTATTTTTTTGATCTTTTTTGTGCTATATATCAAAAATCACGTCTTTTGAGACTAAATATCTTGATTTATAACTATCTCTTGATTTTTAAGTTTTATACTTTTCGAAGTTTTACACATAAAATTTTTCAAGTTTTGCTCATGTAGATACAATTGCATTCATACTTTTCGAAGTTATAATTAACTCTATTTTTTTGTGGTAGATTCAATATGAGGTGGTAAGTTTTTTGATAATCATGTGTGCCTTTGCGTAAAACGTTGTTACTAATTAATTGGGGAGGTGAAATAGCAAAGGAATTGAAGCACATAACTGCAGTAATCATACTTTTTACAATATCCATTTACTATGGTATATTACATGCATGCACTTATAAATTAACCAAACACGCTATGTTTTGCTTAGAGACCTCTGAAGGTGGAACCTCTCACCGTTAGTCAACCAGCTAGTCTCGGCCTTTTATCGTCTTCCATGCATTTTCAAGCTTAAGGTCCACGATGAAATTTCAGTGCAGTGTCATAATACCTTAGAAAATGATACCTCAATTTTGACTTGTCAACTATGTTTTGCTTAGAAACCTCTGAAGGTGGAGCCGGTCACCGTGAGTCAACAGCTAGTCTTCAGCTTTACTATCGTCTTCCAAATATTTAATAAAGCATATTATAATCTTCCATCATATGTGGATAGAATCCACTCTTACTTTACAAAGCTGGCTTAGTCAATAATGCGAAGTATTTGGTACGTTCGTTAATTATCTTGGGCACGGGAGGAATAGTTCCCTTATCAACTATGATACCTCAATTTTGTACTTATCAACTATGTTTTGCCTGGAAACCTCTGAAGGTGGAGCCTGTCACCGTGAGTCAACAACTAGTTTTCAGCTTTACTAATGCTGAGTTTCTTCTTCCATAATTTGTTAAAGCATATTATTATCTTCCATCATATGTGGATAGAATCCACTCTTACTTTTCAAAGTTGGCTTATTCAATAATGCGAAGTGTTTGATACGTTCGTTAATTATCTTGGGCACGGGAGGAATGGTTCCCTTCGAATGCTGCTAAAAATCATGGTGGCTATAAGTAAGAGCGGTGGATAGGAAGAGAGCATAACCATTTTAGTTAGTCACATTTATTTCCAAGATGAACTCGAAGGCCTTTCTTATCGCATGCATTCTCTTAGCTACCATCGTCTTCTCTCCCCTGTCCACTTGCACTGCTCGAGAATTGGCCGAGCGAGGTGAGATTTTATTTCCATCATTAACTCCAGAAAACCAGTTCATTTTATGTGTGTAATCTCTGCATGTGTACGCCGGCTTTTTCCATGCACACAACGTTTTGTTATAAAACGGATGAGTCAACCTTTACTTTTACTTCCAGTATTTTAATTAACTAGAGATAATCATTTCATGTTATATGTTATTTAATTAATCTGTCGTGGGCTATCTTATAAAAACAATGATTTTCAAAGGTGGTAACTCCATTTAAAAGGTAAGAAGAAAACTAGGTCCTTTTCAAAGTCATTGTAAGACCTAATATTGCTTGGGATTTTCCGAAGGCTTTGTAGAAAAAGCCCTTAATTCTATTAATTAAAAACCTTTCACCATGTATATATTTTGATACTAGTTTAATGATTGCCATGATTCAATTCGCTGTTATCTTAACAAGCTAACGTGTGTAAACATGTGTGCAAATCTTTCAGCTATACCCAGCCCAGGTCTTAACCCAGGCAAAGTTCCATTCAATTGCGGTAGGGGTAAGCGATATTGCGTACGTAGCCAACCACCAACATCAACACCATGTCTTCCTTACAGGCGTGATTGTGGGCGGCGCCTTTAAGATTAGAAGCAAGCAAAGTTGAGTGCTTAGAAGTATGGAGAGCTTCTGCTGTCTTTATCAATATGTAAAATGATGAGAACTATTTATGTGCGGAAAATAAATAAAGTTCTCCAGTGGATTGGAAGAAGCAAGCAAAGTTGTGTGCCTAAAAAGTATCGACGGCTCATCGGTCTTTATCAATATGTAAAATGTTATTTTGATATGGGAACTATTTATGTGAGAAAAATAAATAGAGTTCTTATTGAGTTTCATGATATCTTTTGAGGTTTTAATTTCGGTCATTATGCAGTCCTCTTGTTTGTTGTCTCCCATGAGAATTATTAATGAAGTTTAATTATGCCAAACAAAATTAATGCTTAATTTAACGTTTTTTCATGTAAAAATCAGTTTGAAAATTAGGTTGAATCACAAAAATAATACTCTCGAAGCTAAATTCGCTTTGTCTTTTCGGAGGATAAATACGTTATATGACTATACTTCAAAATTGAAAAAATCCAAATATCTTTATGGAAAAAAATGAAAGAAACGTTTCGAAGCTTCTTTTATCTCTAATACCCTATGATCTCCTAGGTTGAATCACAAAAATAAACACTCTCTAAAACTCTAATACCATATCATCTTAACTTCAAAACTTAAATTTCTACATCAAACTTTAAAGCTTCAGTTTCTCTTTTATCTCTCAAAACCATGTTCAGACTATTATTTTCTATTTGTCTGCACTGTTTCTGTTTGGTTTCCTAGAAAAAATGGGACGATTAAAAACATTTGATGGTAAAGTACTGCACAACCCTTGTTTGTGTGGGGGTTTTTTCCTTTAATTTTGTCAAATGACATGGAAAAGAAAGTTGTTTCATAATTTATAAAGAATCTCTCTATTATTTTTTATTTTATTTTCAATTAATACAATACTCAGTTGAACATGTATCTTCGGGCTGTAATGTTAACATGTAATATTTTAATTGTTTTTTTAATTATTAGTTTTTATTTCTAATTTTCTTGGTATATACCAACAAAAAAAAAATCAATAAATAATAACTAATAGCAACATTACTTTTTATTGAAAAATATCACCATAATTTATTAATGATATTTTTTCTGATAGTATTTAATAATTTTCTAACACTAACTAAAGTTTTAAAGGATACCAATTGTCCCACCATAGGTGAGTGGTCTTACCATTTCAAACGGTTCGATGAATTACTTTTGTATTGTTAGAGAATAATATAAATTATATCTTGAGACCTCATCTAATAGCTTAGACTCTTGGGTTGAATTGGTTCTTTGATATGGTATCAGAGTCTTGATGACCAAGGAGTCACAAGTTCAAATCTCACCACCTTTATTTATTTGAGAAAAATTAAGGATAAAGTAATGTGAGCTCAAGCCCAAAGGGCTTTCTCTTGAGGGTGTGTGTTAGGGAATAATGGGTTGAATTGGTTATTTGACACGTACAAATGTTATAAGCTAGAGTAATTATCATCAATGTCAAGAACAGCTATTGGGTACTTTATGGCTCCAAAAGCTACTGTAGAAATGTAATTACATCATTTTTAAACAGCATTTGTATTAGTTGTTAGTAGTATATTGGCTCGTGCTCCGCAACAGATCAATATTATGAATGTAGTAAATATTTTAATAGTCTTGAGTCGGGTAGTCATGCCAGACCCAAGGTGCTTAGGTCTAGCGTAGTTGCCAAACCCAAGTCTCTTGGGTCTGGAATGGTTGTCAGACCCAAGTAGCTTGAGTTAGGCATGGTAGCCAGACCCAAAGCGCTTGGGTCTGACAATAACACCAGACGCAAGTTACTTTTTCATCTTTTCTGAGGCTAAAAGTGTTATTTTATTGTATATGAAAATTGTAAAAATTAACTTGAATTACCCTTTTTCGGGAGCTTATCCTTTTTTTATTATTATCTTGGGGACAAATAAGTATTTTTATTGTTATGAATATTGTAAAAAACCAAGAAAGCCCTTGATCAACAGTTTTAATTTTTGTTGACTTTAGGGGTAAAAGAGTACTTTAATTGTGTCTCAAGCGCCTTGGGTCTGACAACCTTGCCAGCCCTGCACACAATAAATTAATGGAACAATTGTGCACTTTAGTTGTCAAGAGAGAGAAAAGAAAGAAATAACGCAAATAATCAATCACTGGGGGGCAATCCAATTATTATCTGGCTACACGCGCTATACCATTTGAAAGAGGGCTCGACTATGCTTCCAATTAGATGATGGTTGGCCAGATTTGATCACTGAGAAGCATCATAAG
>Ga0325401_1007603_pt1 | contig 10524 bp, 6 predicted proteins | sample PopdelMetagenome_FD_205666 | JGI IMG/M metagenome (GOLD analysis project Ga0325401, IMG submission 205666) | Populus deltoides microbial communities from Bellville, Georgia, United States - Xylem-PdKOR-R2 | ecosystem: Host-associated > Plants > Phyllosphere > Stem > Wood/Secondary xylem | place...
CAACATGTGCTTTTCTATTCCCATCAAAACTAACTCTTTCATCAACAGGTGAAGGAAATAAATCCAATGGAGTTAAAGGATTAAAACCATACACAAGTGTAAACACCCAATGAAAAAAAGAAGTAAATCCAAAAATGACTCCATCGTCGCTGTCGATTTCTAATCAGCAACGACACAATTTTTGGCTGCTGATTTTTGAATCAGCAGCGATAGTTTTTACTGCTGATTTTTGAATCGGCACCGACACTGTAAAACCCAACAAAAATTATGTTAGACCAATCTATCCTAGGGGAGAATTAGAATAGAAACCAATCTAAGAAAACCCAAAAGGGGGATAAAAGACAACCCTTCTCCAGTACCCAAACACCCTGGCTTATTTAAGAGGGGGTATAAATATAAGGAGAGAGAGAGAGGGGGGGTGACTCCTACTCTTCCCAAGACCAGCTACAGCAGCTGCATGCTCTTACCCCCTTTTCTCTTTCCCAAAGATAGTTGAACAAACCCCTTCTGCATGTGCCTTCTTTAAGCATGAGAGAGAGAAGGGAGAGCTTGAGAGGAGGTTGAATAGCTGCAGACATAGAAGGAGTAAGGGTCTAGAACCAGTGGGGAGAAACCAATAGAAGGGGGAGAAACTGAGAGAAAAAAAAGAAAAAGGGAAATCGAGAGAAGAAAAAAAGATATACTATTAAACTTTCTCTAAATCTACTTAGATTCGTAAGGTATGGGTCTTGTAACCTCCTTCCTCTTGTTCTTGTGACCTTGAAACCAAAAGGATGAAGAAAAACCATAAGGGAATGCCTATAATTTTTACACCAGCTATGAAGGAAACCTAAACTAAAAGGAGGGACAAAAATGGGGCTAAATGGAGACTAAATTCCAAAACATTTAACAAAGAAAAATGAATAGATTGAATGGACAAAACTTGGTAAAAGGTTGGCCATAACTAAGGGTCTGAACAGAATGTATTATGTGATGAAATGCATGTAGATGTTCATGCTTGAAAATTGTATTATTCTGCTGGATTCTAGGAACAAATTGTATGCTAGAACCGAAATGCATGTAAATGTTCATGCTTAAAATTGTATGATTATCCTGGATTCTAACAAATTGTGTGCTGAAACCGAAATGATGTTGATGTCCTTGCTTGAATTTTGAGATGGAAATAGGTGTAACATGATTTTGTGACCATTTATGTGATAACAAAGTGAAATAGAATCATTATATGTTGTAGAATTATTATCGCTTGTGTTGATGTTTTTGTTGTTTGATGATGAATGATGAATGGAGTGTGATTCGGTGAATTCTATATCCACCTTGGGTGAGAAACATTGGTAGATGGAAGCCTAGCGTAAGGCTTATGCTTGGTCGAAAGGAAGAAATGAAACCAGAAACAATTCCATCGACACTACTGATTTCTAAATCGACAGCAACAGGGGTTGCGTTGATGATTTCTGAGTTGGCATCGACTCGGTTTTCATCAATAATTTCGGTGTCAGTAGCAAATTAGTTTTTGCTGCCGAATTATGGTGTCAGCAGCAAATTAGTGTTTGCTTCTGAATTGTGGTGTCAATTTTCACTGCAAAATTATAGTGTCAGCAGTGAATCGGTTTTTGCTGACGATTATGTGTTCCAGCGAATCAATTTGTTGACGAATTTGTGTCACCAGCAAACTAGTTTTGCTAACGATTCTAGGTTCCAGCAAATATGTGTCACTAATGAACCAGTTTTTGCTAACTAATTTCTACAGTAGATTTACGTATCTGAATTGGTCCACTGATTAAAATGATTACATTGTGTAATATGTGGAAAACTTGAATGCGAACATGTGGATTCTTAAAATATGTATGGCGACGATTCATGTGATTTCAGAATGCAAATGTGTTGCTTTGTGAAACATTGATGTGTTAGGCGGTGCAACTGGGATTACATCTTCGATCGGGCAAGGACACCTCATAGGAGGAACAGGTAGGTGGTTTCCATTTTTTTTTGTATAACATTAATATTCTGAAATAACTTGTTTGAGGATGATATATTATTGTGTTGTGATGAATGTTAAACCGACTATGAAATATTGATTGAGTTGTTGACGAATATCAAACCGATTATGAAATGTTGATTGAGTTGTGGACGAAATTGAGTTGTTGACGAATAATAAATCAATTATGAAATGTTGATTGAGTTATTGATGAATGTTAAACCGACTACAAAATGTTGATTGAGTTGTTGATGAATATTAAACAAATTATGAAATGTTGATTGAGTTATTGATTAGCTTCGGCTAATAGCATCCAAGATGGATGACCGGGTTATGTTCAATGATTAGCTTCAGCTAATGGCATCTGAGATGGGTGATCGGGTTGTGTTTGATGATTAGTTTTGGCTAATGACATCCGATATGGATGATCGGGTAGCGATTGATGATTAGCTTCAGTAATGGCATCCGAGATGAATGGCTAGGTTGTGTTTGATGATTAACTTCGGTTAATGACATCTGAGATTGATGACCTGGTTATGAAGCTTCTGCTAATGGCATCCAAGATGGATGATCGAGTTGTGTTTGATGATTAGCTTTGGCTAATGGTATCCGATATGGATGGCCAAGTTGATAATGATGATTAACTTCAGCTAATGTCATCCGAGATGGATGACCGGGTTGTGTTTGATGATTAGCTTTAGCTAATGGCATCCGAGATGGATGACCGGGTTGTGATTGATGATTAGATTTGCCTAATGAAATCTGATATGGATGGCTGAGTTGATAATAATGATTAGCTTCGGATAATGTCATCCAAGATGGATGACTGAGTTGTGTTTGATGATTAGCTTTGGCTAATGGTATCCGAGATGGATGACCGGGTTGTGTTTGATGATTAGCTCGGTTAATGGCATGATGACCGATTTGTGAAGCTTCTACTAATGGCATGCAAGATGGATGAATGGGTTGTGTTTGATGATTAGCTTCAGCTAATGGTATCCAATATGGATGGCTGAGTTGATAATGATGATTAGCTTCAGCTAATGTCATCCAAGAAGGATGATCAGGTTGTATTTGGTGATTAGCTTCGGCTAATGGCATCCGAGATGGATGACCGAGTTGTGATTGATGATAAGCTTTGGCTAATGGCATCCGATATAGGTGATCGAGTTGATAATGATGATTAGCTTCGGCTAATGTCATCCAAGATGGATGACTGGGTTGTGTTTGATGATTAGCTTCGGCTAATGGCATCCGAGATGGATGACCGGGTTGAATATGATGATTAGCTTCGGCTAATGGCATTCGAGATGGATGATCGAATTGTATTTGATGATTAGCTTCGGCTAATGGTATTTGAGATGGATGGCCGAGTTGAAAATGATGATTAGCTTCGGCTAATAGCATCCAAGTGGATGATCGGGTTGTGTTTGATGATTAGTTTCGGCTAATGACATCCAAGATGAATGACTGAGTTGATTATGATGATTGGTTTTGGCTAATGGTATCCGTAGAAATGACATGTTTGATTTCATGATTAGTTTTGGTTAATAGCATCCGAGACAGATGGCTGAGTTAAAATATTGCGATTCGCTACGGTTAAAAGTATCCAAGGTGGATGACTGGGTTAAGGTGAAGTAATTAACCCCGACCCGATGTTAAACTTCAGCCCCACAACTCCTATGGAGAGGTTAGGGTGTGTGAGTGAGAAAAGTACACTTAACAAAATAATAAAATATGTATAATACATATAAGAAGTAAAAGAAGGAATCTGTCCATTCTAAGTTAATAACGAAAAGTAACGATAACGTCCTTCTAGTTTTTTTATTATTATGTTAGATTATTTACAATTCTTGTATCTATGTTATTTTTATGATAGGGATATCACACAATCAAAGTGCATATGGAAGCCCGTTCCACGGGTTCACATATTTTGTAAGGACTTGAATAAAAACAGTAATGGAACACGGATATGGATGTGTGAACATGTAGATACGATATTATGAATATATTTATGTGGTATTCTCTTTTATGAGGATGTTGTGTTGTGAAATCACATGAGGATCGTATGAAAGAAAGTATTAGTTGTGTAAAATTGTCGTTCGGCACTCGTGTATAAACTCGTGTTAATAACTATACTAGAACAGGAATGCAAACTCATAAGTATGTCAATATGATGTAATGTAAATATATGAATATGAAAATATAATATTATAGGCATGTCTATTGAGTATCCGTTTTATGGAAATGTTGATTTATGAAAACTATATCCATATGATGCCATGATAAGAAAGGGAACCTAATTACTAATTCACGGAATGCCACTATGAGAAGTATCGAGAACCTAAATAAAAAAAAATTTCATCGATTTTCGCTTTGAAAAAGCCAAGTCATTACACAAGTTTAAAAGGAGAAAACTTTGTTGTAGAATATACACTCCTATTATATGCAAACTCAATGAATGACAAATAATCTTCCTAATTTTTCAAATTTTTCTAGATAATAGTTCTCAACATTTAAGTTAAAGTTCTACTTACCATCTCTGTTTTGTCATTTGTTCGTGGATGACAAGTAGTAGAAAATAATCTTTAGTTCCTAATTCACCCCATAAAACTTTTCAAAAGTAGCTTAAAAATTAAACATATTTATCAAACTACTCATTAGAACACCATGTAATCAAACTATTTTTCTAAAGAAAAGATATGTTATATTTATTGTGTCATCAATTTTATGACATGATATGAAATGTACTATTTTAAAAAACCTATCTACAACAAAAAAATATTGAATCTCTATCATTTTTAAACCTAGGTAACCCTAAAACAAGATCCATAGATATATCAATCTAAGGTTCCTTAGGTACCGGTAAAGGTGTGCAAGTTATGCATGACTTTAGACTTGGCTTATTTACATACTATGCATCTATCACATATTCTTTGAACATCTCTTTTTATGTTAGGCCAGAAAAAAATACGCATGTAACATATGCAAAGTCTTAGCTGCCCCAAAATGTCCCCTTAAACCACCCCATGAGCTTCCTTCACAAGCAAATCACATAATGAACATTTAAGCACACATAATCTCTTATCTTTAAATAAAAATCCACCATGCCTAAAATACTTTTCAAAGGCTAAATGATCACATTGTCTATACACTGGACCAAAGTTATCATCATCCACATATAATTATTTCACATGTTCAAATTCTAAAAGTCTAGTGTTCAAGGTATTAAGAAGAACATACCTTCAGGACAATGCATTCATAATGATGTTTTCCTTACCTTCTTGATCTTGATGACATATGGAAATGTCTCAATGAATTCAATCCACTTTGAATGTCACATATTCAATTTACCTTGGCTCTTTAAGTGTTCAAAAGATTAATGGTCCGTACATATCACAAATTCCTTAGGCTAAAGATAATGCTGCCAAGTCTCTAAAGTTTTCACCAATGCATACAACTCTTTATGATATATTGGATAATTAAGAGTTGTTCCATTAAGTTTCTCACTGAAATACGTTACGGGTCATTTTCAAGCATTAAAATTGCTCCAATACCTATACCTGAGGCGTCACACTCAATCTCAAAAGTTTTTGTAAAGTCAGGTAAAGGAAACAATATGGCCGAAATCAACCTTTAATTTAACAAGTTGAAAGCCTTTTCTTGATCATCATCCCATTTAAATCTTATTGTTTTCTTTAAAATTTCAGTCAATGGTGTAACTAGAGTACTAAAATCTTTGACAAATCTTTTATAAAAACTAGTTAGACCATGAAAACTTCTTACCTCAATTACCATCTTAGGTGTAGGCTATTCTTGAATATCCTTGATCTTTGCATCATTTATCCTTTTTGCACTAACAACATAACCTCAGAACACAATTCGTTTTATGCAAATATCATAGTTTTTTAGATTAACATCTAATCTTTCTTTTCTAAGTTTTTCAAGAACTTGTCTTAAATGAGTAATATGCTCATCTAATCATTTTCTATAAATCAAGATATTATCAAAATAGATAACAACAAATTTTCCAATGAAAGATCCTAACATATGATTCATTAACCTCATGAATGTACTATGAGCATCATTAACCATTCATACAATTCATATTTAGTTTTGAATTATGTCTTTTATTCATCTTCTTTCTTCATTCTAATTTGATGATAACCACTTTTCAAATCAATTTTAGAAAACACAGATGAATTATGCAATTTATCAAGCATATCATATAATCTAGGGATATGATATCTATGATTTACAGTAATGTTATTAATGGCTCTATGTTGCGATGTCGCGGTCGCACAAATTAATTACCTTAGCTTCAAACACAACACACAAGATAGTATAGAGCAAGCAAGGGGTCGATCCCACGAGGAAGATTCGAGTGAGATTTTTATCCTAGATGATATGCAATTTGGGGGGGGTTTGGACGTTATCTAGGCTAAAGCAAAAGAAAACAGAAAACTATCAAACTAAATTTAATAAAATCAGAAAATTATCAAGAGAACAAACCTTGGTCACAAGCACACATTCACCTATAGAAATCAGAACTGATCATGGATATTTTGCATCAATTGGACTTCTGTATCTCTAGATATTCAAGTTAGAATGGCCTAAGATCAACACTGGTAGATTGTGAGATTTGACTTTGAAGGCTGCGATTTCCATGCTCTTCCTTATTTTATTTTCTTGCCTTAGATTTTCAGAAAGGTATGGATGTTAGCTTTTTAATGCCACTAGAATCACTTCATTTCAACCTCTAGAGCTCACGCTCTGCACAAAACATCGATTGAAGGTCAAATCTGCCAATTATCTCCAATTTACTCCTTTTTGCATCTTTCATCCAAAAGTGCCTTCAAAACATAAAACAAAGAATATCAAGGCATTTTATATATAAAACATAGGCAAAACACTAGTTAAATGTGGGTGAAACTATTGAATAATATGGTTGCATCAAATACCCCCACACTTAGCTCTTGCTCGTCCTCGAGAAAGGATAGGTAAAATCAAATTGAAGTTAAATTAAATGAAATCACTATGACTAATCTTCTAATCTCCCATCAATATCCAAGAATATATGCATTATAAACAAGAACACAATTAAGAAGGATAAAGAGTATAAATTTTCATGAATTTATTTACATGCAAACTTCAAAATTCAATTAATCGTCGAGATTTAAATGAAATCTATGTCATGCCAAAGTGATAGGTCCTCTCATTGATATACACTCTAACACTCACGTGTTTAGGGCTTATGTGTTTAAATCTCTCAAATTCAATCAATGAATATGTTCTACCATAAGCTTGCTCTTCAATCTCATCTCCATTAATAACATATTACAAATAATGCATGAATCAAAAGGTCTTATTTTCTGGTTGTAATGGGGCTAAGGTAAAGGTGAGGTAAAAGAGAGTAAAAGAAAAGGTTCAAACCAAAGAAAGTAGAGCATTCTGAAAAATGATATTTCAAACAAGATATTCCATCAAAGCACATAAATTTTCCATCTTTAATCACCAATGCTTAACTTCTTTTGATTTCAAGCTTTTTCAACGTAAAATCTTAAGAACATAAAGGAACACTTTGTTTTTCTTTTTTTTTGTTATTTTCTTTTTACCTTTGGCAACTTTGCCCATCTTTTCATCAAGCATCACTTTTTCCTCTTTCTTTTCACATAATTTCCAACCATAATTCCATGAAATATCACTAGTATATGCTCTACTAATCCTTGGCCAAGGGAAAAGGAAAACATATATAAAGTTAAGGCTTATACGTGGATAAAGCAAATAAAAGATAAACAAGCTCAAAAGGGGTTTACTAAGGATAATTTGCTTTAGGTTGGCTTTTTGGCTCAAGCGGTTAAAATTTCTAATGCCTTTCTCATCTTCATGTATATATGTAATGTGAATGTAATCTCAATAAGATATGAAGCAAGTTCTAGAGATACATATCATTGAAAGAAGGCACAATAAAAGAATATAATGTTGAAGGCTCAAAAGCTTGCATTGGTATAACACTATAAAGTCAACATGGCATATTCTCAAAGTCAATCCCTAAACCAATTAAACCTTAAAACTTGCATGCACACTCCTTCATTTGATTTATATCTTCATCTATCTCAACTAATTCTCATACATAATACTCATATTCTCAAAAACCAATGGAAGTTCAAAAGATCAAACATAATTTTTTTTTTTGAAAAATAACAAAGAAAACCAAAATTAGAAAACCAACATTCTCCCAATACCCCCACACTTAAAACACAACATTGTCCTCAATGTTGAAATAAAAGAAAAGGAATATTGGAGAATGACAAAAATAAATAATATGCGAAAAATAAAAGATAAGGGAAAGGAAAGCAAATATGTTTTTTTTTTTCTTTTTGTGCTGGGTTGCCTCCTAGTAAGCGCTTTTGTTTTATGTCATTGGCTCGACATGTTGCATGCTCATTCTTCATAGATTGGTTCAGCTAACTCCACAGAAGCGGTGAGTTCTGCCATCCAACCTTCATAGAAAGGTTTCAAGCGATGCCCATTGACCTTGAGTACTTTATTGGTATCTAAACTTGTAATTTCAATTGTAATCATTCAGTCATGGAGACTCTTAGTCTTTTCTTTGTAAATCCTTACATTCTCGTAAGCATCATTTTGTATTTCTTCCAATGTAATTCCAATCTTTTTAGGCACCAAAAGGATAGGCACCACCCATTCACTGTTCGTGATGAGGTAAATGACTCCTGCATCATGGAGGACAATTTGCAAAGCTTGCAAATCCAATGCTAAGTCATGCACATTTTGAGGAACACATACATGCCTCTCCATCTTTTCTATCTTGGTAAAATTATAGCCATAGCTCAAAGCTACGCTTAATTCATCCTCATAATCAAAATCACAAACTTGTTGCACAGACTTATCAACTTGGTCATAACATGTGATAGAATAAACATTGTTATAAGGACATGTCATTGCATCATGAAAATTGAATTCAATTTTTTCATCTCCTACCTCCATAGACAAGGTATCCTTACCACAATCAATCTTTGGGTTGGAAGTTTTCAAGAATGGTCTCCCAAACAATATAGGAGTGCTGGTTGATGAATCACAAGAATCATGTTCCATATCAAGAATATAAAAGTCACATGGAATCACCAAACTATCAATCTTGACTAGGACATCTTCTATCACACCAAGTGGGTAAACAAAACTACAATCCGCAAGTTGTATTACAATGCTAGTTTTATTCAAAGGCTCAAGACTAAGAGAATCATAAACATGTTTGGGCATAACACTAATGGATGCACCTAAATCGCACAAGGCCCTTTTGAAACTAGCATTACCAATAACACATGGGATAGTAAACGCACCTGGGTCTTTTTGCTTCAAAGGCATATTCTTTTGAACAATAGCAGATACAACTTCACCCATACTTACCATTTCATGACCTTTTAGTTTGAAAGCTCTCTTGGTAGTACACAACTCCTTCAAGAATTTGGCATACTTGGGAATTTGCTTGATAGCATCAAGCAAAGGAATGTTGAGTTCTACTTTCTTGAAAACCTCTAAAATCTCTTTTTCTTTGTCCTCTTTCTTTGACCTAGAAGAACTCACTGGAAAGGGTGGAATTATTTTAAAGCTAGAATTCATTAAGTGAGGAGTTACCTTCGGAGTGTTGGTCGATGTTTCAGTTTGTAGAGGAGGAGGATTTTCCTTCTTTGTACTAAATTCAGTTTCTATCTTTTCTTCTTCCTCCATCTCAATTTGTTTTGACCTTTTCTCTTCAAGTTCTTTCCCACTTCGTAGCATGATCACACTATTCTCTATTGGATTCAATGCATGGGAGGGCAATTTTCCATTCATTCGTGCTTCCAATTTCCCCACACTTGAAGCTACTTGCCCCATTTGCTTCTCCAAGTTGTGAATACTTGACCTTGTTTCCTGTTGAAAAGACATGATATTTTGTTGCAATGTCACAGTGTTAGAAGCCAAAGTTTTCATCATCTTATGAAGATCATCATTGGATGATGACCCCATAACATTGGAGTTTGTGAATGGAAGGGGCTGTCTCGCTTGATAATTCTGTTGGGATTGAAATCCATGGGGATGGAACTATCGGCCTTGATTGCCTTGTTGAGGTGGGTTCCCATAACATAAGTTTGGATGATCTCTCCATCCGGGATTGTACGTGTTGGAAAAGGGATCATATTTATGTTGGGACTGTCCGTTGAATCCTCCATCAACTGCATGAACCTGTTCAATGTAATCTTCTTGCATTGTTGGGCACATATCTGAGGTATGTCTTTGTAAGGAACATATGCTACAAACTTTCACCTGCTGTACATTTCCACAAGCCAAAGAACGCACAAGAGAAGTAAGATCATTAACTTTATTCTCAAGGTTAGAAATATTTACCTCATTTACTCGTTTGTTTGCGAAGTCTCCACGAGTGCCAAACTGTTTCGAGTTGGCTGCCATGTTTGAGATCAATTGGCGTGCAGCCTCGGGTGTCTTATCTACCAATGCCCCTCCACTTGCAGCATCAATGATACTACGGT
>Ga0325401_1007613_pt1 | contig 10517 bp, 10 predicted proteins | sample PopdelMetagenome_FD_205666 | JGI IMG/M metagenome (GOLD analysis project Ga0325401, IMG submission 205666) | Populus deltoides microbial communities from Bellville, Georgia, United States - Xylem-PdKOR-R2 | ecosystem: Host-associated > Plants > Phyllosphere > Stem > Wood/Secondary xylem | place...
AAAAATAACCATTAAAATTATGAAACGAAGCAAGGATGTGAAACCCGAACCGGAGAATGATGACGACCCGAACCGCCCCTGCTCTCTTTTGTTATTGTTTCGCATATCCACGGGAGAAGACTCCCTTTATTTCCTTCGACATCGAAGATCTTCACTGTTCACTCGCATCTCATCAAACATAATCTCACCACCGCCCATCCTTTCTCCTAGCCGTTCAATTAATCAAACCCCACACGTCATCAATTAAGAAATTGATCTTCTAGACTCGTGTCGTGGCTGGATGGTGTGAATAAATACTATAAACAACGTACATGATTTCAAAATAATTTGTTTTTATTATATATATATATATACTATATTTAGTAGCATGCTAGTCCTTCTATTTTTATTTTTTTTAGTTATCGCAGAATGTTTTTAAGAGGGGACTTGCAAAATCAATAAATCGACCGTTAAATATAAATATGGTTTTAAGCGCCGGTGAAAAATGATTCTCTTTTCCTCGTGAAATGATTGGTTTCAGTGGAAGAGCATGTTTTCTTTTGATTGTCGTTTGATCTTTGACTTTTACTTGAACTAGACGTCCATGTGACTCGGGGTTCGTGGCGCAGTGAGTCGTGGCGGAAAAAGTTTCTAGCATTTCAATGTTACATATGGAATTAAAAAATTTGACTACAGAGGAGGAGACTATTTTAAGAATAAAAACCACTAAAACGACGATGGATCTGTACTTCATTAATGCTTAACGATGAAGGGATGGAGTCACAAGTTTATTAAAAAACATAAAGATTCAATAAATAATATTTGAAATTATAAGGACTAATTAATTAGCTTTGTCAAGGTGTAAGGACTGTCTGCGTTTTATTTAACTCCCACTGTCCCACAGACCATTCCATGACAGATACTATCTCTATATTTGCACGCGAATCACGTAATTGGTTTTCAAATGCCAGGGTCTTTTTTGTCTTCTTCTTAAAAAACACGTGTTTTTTTTTCCTGGACAGATGAACACGTTGAAGCATATTTGGTCACGTCATAGTAGTGGAAAAAACTTCAACAATGCAATTCAATAATGTAAGATGACAGCTAATTTTAAGAAAATCAGTGGTTAGTTTTTTTTGAAAATATTGTTCTTAAACATTAAAGAAATAAAAGAATTCAACTGTATTTTTTAAAAAAAATTAAAGAAATAAATAAATCTCAATGACTAAAATGTTTTGCAAATCTATGTGAAAAAAAATAATTCTTATAAAAAAAATAGTTTTTTTATATAATTTAACCAGTCATTTAAAAAAAAGACTATCAGAAGATTAAAAATAAGAAAATAAAAATAATAGAATTAATCTTTGTGTAAGAAAATAAAAATGTTTAAATAAATAAAAAAATAAAAATACGTGGTCATGATTTTTTCAGGATTATGATCGGAATCATACATATCAAACATGTGTCTAAGTTCCTATATTTGAGGAACAAAAATCATAATTTCTCATCTTAAACGATAAAATGGTGATTTAATATTAAAAAAAGGTTTTTTTTAGCACTTTAGAATATTACCCGTGTTTTGAGCTAAAGAAAACAAATTAAAATAGGTTTTTAGACCATGATAGCAGGTGATGCTTCACATGTTATTTTTTTTTTAATCAGGCAACTTGCATCTGAGATTTTTATTTTTTTATGTTTTTTTATTTAATTTTTTCTACCTTTATTTCTTTTCACCATTGTTTTTTTTGTCTCAAATTTAATCATTCAACCTTTTATTGTTTTGAATTCACCTACATAATTTGTTTTATTTTAATATATATATATATATATATATATTTATTATGATTTCAAATAAATACTTTAATATTTAAACGACACTTAAATTTATAAATGTCTATTTTTTTATGTAATTAAATAACAAATGGTTTTAACATAAAAACAAAGTTTGAGTACATACCTTACTCTTATGTTATATAATTAAATAAAAATCAGTCTAAAAAATACAACAAAGTTCATGAACTAGGTTTCAATTTTGATGGGTCAAACCACAAAACTCGAATCGATCTAATATATCATTTTCTTGGCATTATAAAAAAAATATCATATTAAAATTTTAGATATTTTTAGTAAATTATTTTTTGGTTGTTGGTGGAAATTTTGTTTAACACAGCCAATTCAAAATTTAATATATAATCGTTTGAATATATTCAGCACAAAAAACTTTTTACTACTGTGAATATTATTTTTTAAAAAAATTTAAAAATTCAGACACAAAATCCTAACAAATACATGACAGAGCACCTATCTATTAAAGTAACCAAACAATCAAAATCTCCACTTTAGTTAACCATTACTCTGCCTCGTGCAAATTAGGCATGGTGGTCCTAGCTTCCACAACATTAACACAAATAAAAAGGTGAAGTCAATCAAATACAATTGAGATTTACTGTCTTTAATTACAGTAATCACTCTTTTATTAATTCCTGAAATTATAATGGCCCAGTAATTTACTATAAAAGAAGTTTGGCACCTAAACCCTAGGAGTTTAATGAACTCGGGTCCAAAATGACCAAAACACACAAATTCTAAGAATATTCTAATCGGGGTCCCGTCCACACGCGCACCACAACTGAGTTTACTCCCGAGACAGTTGAGTTCACCCAAGCTACTTGCTCAAAAGTATAACATAAAAAAGTGAAAATGGGAACTACTTGCTTTGCATTTTTTCTCTTTAGCCACCATTTAGGACCATTGATAGAAGTAAAGATTTACTGGACACGATGATGATGCGTTCTCTATAAGCCATTTCCTTCCCCTTAGCCCACAGCCCTTAACTCAAAAAACCCTAGATCTTACTCTCCAGAACACCTTTTTCTCTTATTATCACTCCACTACCTTTCAACACCTTTATTTCTATCTACTTTCTTACTTACATATATAAATATATTTTTGTCAGATCTGAGCATTCCTTTTTAGCCAGAAATTCCTCTCCTGAAACTAACGACCTTGCTTAGCTTGTCTAATTCTGATATTTAGTGCTATTAATTATTGAATTTTGTAATATTTAGTGCTTAATTTCCACTTGATCTGCTTAAAATGGTATCAGATTATGAAATTCACGAGTATTAAGATTAATTAATTAATTAACTAATTAATTAACTATAGTTGATTTAGATCTAGGATTTATTAGTGCCATGTTTTATATGTGATACTCTTAGGACTTTTTTAGTGATTAGATTATCAAAATGGCAATGCCACCAGGAAATGTGGTCATACCGGACAAAGTTCAGTTTCCTGCTGGTGCTGCCGGTGGCGGAGGTGGTGGAAATGAGATCCACCAGCACCAACTCCAAAGGCACCAGTGGTTCCCTGTCGACGAGCGCGACGGGTTTATCTCGTGGCTGAGGGGGGAATTCGCTGCTGCCAATGCGATTATTGATTCTCTCTGCCACCACCTGCGTGCCGTCGGGGAAGCTGGTGAGTATGATTTAGTTGTAGGGTGTATACAGCAGAGGAGGAGTAATTGGAATCATGTGCTGCATATGCAGCAGTACTTTTCGGTGGGGGAGGTTATTGTTGCATTGCAACAAGTTGTATTGAGGAGACAGCAGCAGCAGCAGCAGCAGCAGCAGAATCATCATCATCATCAGCAGAGGTTTTATTACGATCACGGTAAAGTTGGGGGAAGGGATTTTAAGAGATCTTCGAGTGCCGGGTTTAATAGAGGACATAGGGGTGGTGGTGGTGATGCAGTGAAAGAAGGGGTTAATTCTAGTGTAGAGAATCATAGTTTTAATGGAAATTCTTCGGAGAATATTAGGAGTGAGAAATTTGAGGAGGTAAAATCCGGTGGTGATGGTGGGAAATCTGACGATAAGAAAGGTGATATTTGAGTTTTAATTTTGATTATGGATTGCTGCATGCTTGTTCCTTGATTATTTGTCATGGTGGTAATTAGTGTATTTTAACTTAATTGTAATTGCTTTTTAACAAGATTTGTCTTCTTTATCAATGCATGGTTTGCTATATGTGAATTTTTTGTCACCATAGAATTTTTTTTTAATTCGTGAGCTGGGATTTGTCGATCCCGAAGCTGATTAGGAAAAGTGTTGTTCCGGAAAAAAAGACTTGTATTCACAAAAAATTATTTATGATCTTCGAATTTGTAGAGTATGGGTTGGCAAGCTGGACAATTAATGATTATAGCATATTGTCGTGGCAACGTTCTTTAAGTGTGGTTTTCAATGTGTTTTCTTCTACGGTTGTTTTTTGGGAGATGAGAAATTGGTGCCAAGTATCCATTCCTTGTTTTATGTATGGCTTGGAAGTTGTGCAAGTAAAAAATGCTGTTGGTATACAATCTTAACTGCTAAATATTGACATCTATCAAGTCAGATTTGGACAAGTTATATATATCTCCTACATCTTTTTGTAGATGTGCCATGTAATAATTTGATGGATGCTTATTGTCGTGATTACTTTCCGAATGTTGTTTGTTTTGCACAACATGTGTAGGAAAAAAGGAAAATCTTCTCTTCTGTAATTTGTGTTTAGCCTAAAATTGTTGATGCTTTTATTTCTGATATGTAAGCTTGGAGTTTCTTTTTGTATTTTGCTTCTACCAATATTTTCTATCCTCTTTCTCCTAATCTACTGTGACATAGAAAGTTTTGGATTGTTAGTTGTTCTGTTTGACTCTCCTTATGCTACATACTCCTACATTATGAACACCACATTGAATGCACAAGTTTAAGAATACAAATATGTGCTCTTATTTGAAACAATGCCTTGTCCTAGAAACTACTCTGGGGAAACAATGATGTTCATTTAATTTCTTTGTCATGTCAGCAGATGCTACTGCAAAATCACATATAGATAACCACAAGAATAGTTCGGGGAATGCACAAGGAACCTTTTCTGGAAATTCAGAAGCTGTGGCTGTTGATGATCCGTCTAGCCCCGAAGGTCACTTTCTTGCGCTCTCTTGGGGTTGGCAATGAGGAACATATTTTCACTGTAGAGTCATTTGCAACTTTTTAAAGGAGCCTACTTAACATGCTATCTTGGAATTCATGTCTTTTAATTGAAATTAATTTATTGTACATGCTATCTTGGAATACATGTCTTTTAATTGAAATTAATTTGTTGTACATGCTATCTTGGAATTCATATCTTTTAATTGAAATTAATTTGTTGAGAACCTGTTGCCTCGTGCCATGTTTCATCTTGTTATCTTGGCATGTTAATTCTGTTATTGATAGATCTTGTTATTCTAACCAGAGAGTGATTCACATCCTAGCAACAATCAGAATGAGAAGCAGAATCTTGCTATCACTCCAAAAACATTTGTTGCTGAGGAGAAGATAGATGGACAGATGGTAACACTTTTACAAGCATCATTGGCTCATTGCTATTGATATTCTCACCAAATTCACAGTTTGTTTTAGATAGCCATTTCAGTTTGTTTCTCCTACTTCTAATTTGTTTATCTTTTCTCTAGGTTAATGTGGTTGATGGACTGAAATTGTATGAAAACTTGCTTGATGGCTTGGAAGTTTCAAAGCTTGTTTCTTTGGTTAATGAGTTAAGAGCTACTGGGAGAAGAGGACAGTGTCAAGGTAAGTCATTAATGGAGCCTTATTCTTAAGAGAAGCTAGTAATTTTCCGTTTCTTTTCACACTGCTGCTGCTTTCATGAAATGATTTTGTTTATAAATCTGGCTATTCCAGAATATGGAATCTACCTTAGAGATTCACATTTTATCAACAATATATAAAAACTATAGTCTCTGTAAATACTTATTGCAGTGTCCACAATTGATTAATTGTTTTATTTTGAAGATACTTAATTGTACTCTTTTAGGGGTTGACCAGCATTATTTTTTACTTGGGCCTGAGTTTGAGATTGGTCTAGCTTAGTTTATTATGGGGTAAGAGCCTCCTTGCTTGATGGCCCATTCTTAGATGTGCCTCTTCTAGTTGATAGCCTATACAGTGTTATATTTGAGGCATGCATACCTGTCATGAATATACTTTCATATAATTTAACAGAATCTCAAAAAACATTTATCAGAGTGAAAGTGTGTTAAAAGGATATATTGATTTTCGTAATCGGTACCCTTAAGGATTGGTGTGCTTGTCGACATCAGAATTTTGGGTTAGGTCAGGCTTTATTATCAGTATGTGTTATTGCTAGCTCAGCTAAAAAGTCCTGCCACGCGGATACCTTTCCAGTTGGCAGCCCCTTTTTTAAGACTGCATAAATAATTTAAGATCCATCTTAAATCCAAGAACTATGTATATGAAACAAACAGTTGTAATGAAGAGGGTTAAAATATATTGGATGTTATGTATGCTTCAGTTATATTTGTGATGAAATTACCAAATCCCATACCTTTTTTGTGAAAGAGAGATGACTTGGGTCCATTTGGGAAAAAAATGGAGAGGGTGCTGAGCTCACACTACTATGAACCAGATAGCATTACTTATATATACGTGTATGTAAATATATGTATGTGTAAACCTGGTTGCTTTTTGCTACCCCATAACCTAGATGGCCCATTCTTAGATATGCCTCTTCTAGTTGATAGCATGTACAGTGTTATGTTTGAGGTATGCATACCTTTCATGAAAATGCTTTCGTATAATTTAACAGAATCTCAAAAAACATTTATCATAGTGAAAGTATGTTAAAAGGATATATCAGTACCCTTAAGGATTGGTGTGCTTTGTTGACATCAGAATTTTGGGTGAGGTCAGGCTTTATTATCAGTATGTGTTATCCTATTACCATATCTAATTTACAGCCAGCAACATGACATTGTCGCATTCTGGATTCTCTAATGTTATTTCAGTGTTCTATTCAGATGGCAACGTATGGCAACGTTTCAAGTGATGGTTTTGGCAATTTTGCACCATGCATGTTGGACATAGTATTTTTTTTCTTTCTAGTTTTGGTAATAGGATCTTGTTAGTTTCTGAATTAGAGCAAAAAAAATTGTGAATAGAGTGCTTAAATGCTCATGTTTGGAAGCCAAGCTACTCAATTTTCAGATGCAAGGTGTCTGATTAATCTCACTGCCAGATAAATACTCGCTCTTGTAACATAGACAACCTTTGTAGCCATATGAAGCAATAAAAACTCTCTGGAATTGATATTTTTCTGTATAAACTTGCTAAGAATAGTCTATAAAGCTAATAATCTTAAGCTTCCTCTCCTAGTTTCCTTGGCCTGTTTCAGGATCCCCTCTATCTATTTTGCTGCTTAATTATCCCCATCTACTGCCTAGACATGAAATGGAGGATCCATATTTTATTTCCTTTTGTTTTGTTCTAAAGCATAAGTTTCTATTGCCATCTGTACTTGTGTTATGAAATTTTCTGTGAAAAAAAAACCTAATTATAGTAGCATCCATATTATGGCAGTATTTCCTGCTTTGGTGGAGGTCTTGCTGTCTGTCACATGCATGCTGAAAGTAATTGCTTTTAGTGAAAATGTTGATCATGTGTAAGTTCTTTGTTCAAAAGCAGGTCAGACATATATCCTCTCCAAAAGGCCCATGAAGGGACATGGAAGGGAGATGATACAACTGGGTCTTCCCATTGCAGATGCACCTGCAGAAGATGAAAATGCAACTGGGACCTCCAAAGGCACGTCATATCTTATGTAGAACTTTTTGCATGTGCGCTTGTGTGGTTAAGATGCATGCAGATTCTTTTTTCTTTGTAATGCTAAAGAAACACTAGTTCTTATACCCTTCATTGGATTTTGTTATGAATGAATTTTGCAGAACGGAGAGTAGAATCCATTCCTGCATTGCTGCAAGATGTAATTGAACATTTTGTTGCCATGCAAGTTATGACCATGAAGCCAGACTCTTGCATAATTGATATCTATAATGAGGTCACTACTTGTGGTATTATGTGTAATGATTTCAAATAACATTGATTATTTAAGCAAGCCTATTTTTTTGTGGAAATTTCTGCAGGGTGATCACTCCCAGCCTCACATGTGGCCTCCATGGTTTGGAAAGCCTGTTTCAGTTCTTTTCTTGACAGAATGTGAGCTGACTTTTGGGAAAGTAATTGATACCCTGCATCATGGGGATTATAAAGGGTCTCTCAAGCTTTCTGTTGCACCTGGGTAATCATTATTAACTCTTCATAGTTTTGTGTCGTCGATAGTTCATCAAGATTATTATTTGTTTCTATGATTAGCTTTCAGGTAACTAGCATTGAAATTAGGTTCTGAAATGATATGTTTTGTATCCACTGTGATAAGTGTGAAGTTCTATTTTCATGAAAACTGTTCTTTTAATTAATTTCCTTTGTGATTCTCTGTGCTGAAATCCAACAAAAAACTACACTTTTCATGGCATGTCTGGATTTTCTCTCTACGTGTTACTTCCACATGGCTGTAACTTCTCTTGCACCATTATCTCAAAAAGCTAAATTGCCTTCAAACTGCTCAACTTAGTTTCTAACTGTAGGATAGAAGAGTAAGGTTCAATACACACCTGCCTCCATGCATTCAGTTTTTCCCTAGAGCCATGGTGAAACAGTTATATGATGAGATGTGATTAGCAATACATTTCCTTCCCTTGAATATAAATTCTTCACGTTTACTTTCATGATAATGAACTGCAATTTTGGTCTTACATTCCTGAAGTAATGTTTCTTACTACAAAAACAGATCCTTACTTGTGATGCAAGGGAAGTCATCAGATTTGGCCAAGCATGCAATCCCCATGATTAAAAAGCAACGGATGCTTGTTACCTTCACCAAGTCTCAACCAAAGAAACTTACATCTAATGATGGCCAGCGGCTTCCTTCACACGCTGTAGCCCCATCTTCCCATTGGGGTCCACCGCCAAGCAGATCCCCGAATCATCTTCGACATCCTGTGCCCAAGCATTACGCAGCAATTCCAACAACTGGCGTACTGTTAGTGCCGCCTATTCGGCCTCAAATTCCACCTCCAAATGGTGTACAGCCACTCTTCATGACCACCCCAGTTGCAGCACCAATGCCATTCCCTGCACCAGTTCCCATCCCACCAGTTTCAACTGGATGGCCTGCATCCTCTCCAAGGCATCCTTCGGCTCGCCTACCTGTCCCCATCCCCGGCACAGGTGTTTTCCTCCCTCCTCCAGGTTCCGGCAATGCATCATCTGCACTGCAGTTGTCGGCGACAGCTACTGAGACGAATTTTCCTACAGAGACAGAAAAGGAAAAGGAAAATGGACCAGGAAAGTCCAATCATGATACAAGTGCTTCTCCAAAAGAGAAATCTGCTGAAAAGACTCAAAGACAAGACTCCAATGGAGATGTGGATGGAATAGCTGTGAAAAAGGAAGAACAGCGAAGTGTTAGCCATACAGTAGCTGGCCAGTCAGCTGGGGCAGTGTAGAGAGGGGGGGCGAGTATTTTGTCAAATGCTAGAGGGGTAGGCTGGGCTTGAAATGAGTTCAAAGCAAATGTAAAAAGAGCGCGGCAAAACATCTGAGACTTTGACATTTCATACTACTCGCGGTGACAAAGGGGATGAGGAACAACCCTGTTCTCTTGGCAATCCCTTCTGTTCCCTGTTTCTTTTTTAGCTGTCCTACTATATGAACTCAATACACCAGGCAGAAACCTCATCTTAATTTAACACCCACATATCGTCTTCAGAAGACTTGTTGAGCTAGTTCTGACGGGCATCCTCTTTCTAGGAAGGAACCTATCGTTTTTGTGCCAGAGAGGTGGTTTGACATGGATGATTAGTGATATCTGGTAACTCACGATTGGAATTTAGCGGAATCTGGGAGGGCCAAACTAGAATGATTAAAAAAAAAAAAACTCGAAGATAATCAAAGAAATAAAATTGCCTACTCATAGATAGATTTTCATGACCCCCCAACACCACATGATCCACCGTGTAATAGAATGGTTAGTGCATGTTTTATTAACCTTGATTTACGTGTTCACGCATCTTTTAAGGTATATCTCACCATGTTTTGAGCGGCAACACGAATTTGTGCGGATATACTTCAAGCCAGTTGGGCTTACCATATGTTAGAATCCCCTCTTCGCTGTCTCCGTGGACCATTAGCCGAGTTCATGAATAATGTTCTGTAAGCAATCGTGCCTGTTTTTAATTACACAACTGTCTGGAGTTTATCCGACCTGTGCCTAAATAGTGTGGTCTCTGGACCCCACCTCCTTATTATTAAGAGGAAAATTTAAAACTAGGGGACTGATTTGTAAGAGCCTATATAGATTGGGTGGTGATATGTAGTTACCCGAATGTAAGTAATAAAAGAGGACGAAAGAGAGAATGACGAAAACTGTCCGGAAGGCTTTGCTGCGGGCTAAAGGGCATCTCCAAAGTTAAAAAAGTTAAATCGTTAATATAGTATTTTAAATAATGTAATTATTTATTTATTTATTTAATAAAAAATAACATTCTAATAAGTTATTTTGTATTTTATATTAAATAGGGAAAGAAAGAGGTAAAGTTTAAAATAGAAAAACAGGATGGTTTTCCTAAAAAAACA
>Ga0325401_1007615_pt1 | contig 10514 bp, 4 predicted proteins | sample PopdelMetagenome_FD_205666 | JGI IMG/M metagenome (GOLD analysis project Ga0325401, IMG submission 205666) | Populus deltoides microbial communities from Bellville, Georgia, United States - Xylem-PdKOR-R2 | ecosystem: Host-associated > Plants > Phyllosphere > Stem > Wood/Secondary xylem | place...
CGCGTGGGCTGGGCTGATGTTCCACTCAAAAGAACAAAAGGCTGGCTGCTGGTTACTGTGCTCAGTTAATTATAATTAGGTGGTTACTGTGCTCTACACAGTAACCACTTAATTATATTTCATTTGCTACAGAACGTGAATTGCTCACGTTCTACATGCAAATGAAGACGAATCAAAAAATGGACAGTAGAGGGGGAGGAAGGTTACATGGAATGAGGGAGTGTGATTGCTGTCTCCAGTGGCTTGTGGTGGCGGCAGCGGCGACTGGGAACCCCGGTGATTCTTCTTCCAAACGTTGTGTCTATGCAGTGAGGAGCTGCTGCGCCGGTCGATGGTTGTTGTTGTCGCTGCAACCGGTGTTTGCTGTCGTGTTCTTCTTCTTCACAGTGTAGAGGCACCTTCTGTCTTTTTTCGTTCTTCCTCCTCCCCCAAGCATGACCCGTGGTGGCTGCTGTATGCTTCTTCTTCTAGGTGCAGAGACACCAATCTCGGTGTCTTCTTTCCCCCTCGTCGGTTTGCTTCTCCTGTCTTTTTTCTTCCCTGCGTCTACCTCTCCTTCTCGTCTCACTTCTTCACCTTTCAAGCAGTATTTATAGGGGCAGGGGGAGTGGGATCGACCCTACCCCGTCCCATCACTGCGCATGGGGCGCACTGTTCTCCTGCTCTGTCACGGCGCTGGGAGAGGTGGCCAATGGAGGCGTTGCTTACAGGGCACGGCTTCTCTGTTTTCTCATCATGAGGAGGTGCGGCTGGCATCAGGTTTTGGTTATAACAGAGCACGTGGGGGAGAGGAAGAAACAAGGGGAAGAAAAGAAAAAAAATTTCTTCCCCTGTTGCACGTCCAGGGGAAGAAGAAGAAGAAACAGTGCCGCCTAAAAACAGCACTGTTTCGTTTTCCTTTTTATTATTCTTTTTTTTTAGTGAAGAAATCATGAAACGGCGTCGTTTTTCCCAAAATGAGTCGTTTCATTTAAATGGAACACAGGCGTCAAAGTGTCACATTTCAAGTCAGTCCTTCAAGTTACGCGCTTTTTAGTTTGGTCCTTGGTTTTGGATTTCTTCAATCAAGTCTCGAATTGGCCATCAAACTTCAATGTCTATGCAATTAAGCCCCTGATTTGACCAAATCAACTCTCAAAAATTCTACTTTGACCCCAAAACTTTAATTTCTTCCAATTAAAGCCTAAATTGACTTAAAAATTAATTTTTCTTGTAATCAAACCCTATATAAATTCAATTAAACTTCCAATAAAATTTAATTGAGTCCATAAACATCTGAGTTTAGATTTTTTTTGCTCAAATTGAATTTTTCTTTGTCAACAGGGCTCTTCATCTGTAAAAATATACTGTCAAAATTTAATATTTTAATTTTTGAGCCTCCTCAACCAACTGTTAGCCATTTTCTGGGCGCTATGACATCCTCTTCTCACTGTTATTATTTTTTAGATTTTTTTTGTTTTTTAGTTCGAATATTTTTTGATTTTTTGGAAGAGAAAAGGTGAATTTGGGGAATAACCCAAAAATGGGTTATGACACCTATATTAAATAATGATGACAACATGTATTAATTAACTACGTTATGAATTTGTACATATTTACGGAAATTACAACTCGGCAATAAAATTGACAAAATATAAAACGGACCTTTAAATAAACCATTATTTATTTCATCACAACACACCTAAGTTGGTAATTCGATATAAGTTTCAACAATTTACAGACAAATATAATTTTACAAAATTTAAAACAAACCATAACATGTAAAAAATCATAAATCCATACAACAAGTTTCAAGTTTTTTTGAGAAAAAATAATAAAACAAGTAAACACCCAAACAAAATACATATACTACAAAAATATGTAATAAAAAAATTAACATTTTAAAACTGTGAAGTTTTAATATATTTGCTTCCTTAAAATAAAAAATCCACAATAAAATTTTAATCAGAAATATTACTCTTCTGCCTTCTGTTTAAATCTTTTGGCTCTCCGAAATTCAAAAACCTTCCAGTTTTCCCCAAGTCTTTATTTAGATACTTGCCATGTCATTAATAATCGTATGACTAACATATTGTCAAGACATTAAAAACTTGTTTATAATAATTAACTAGAAACCGGAAAAAAAAATTTAACTTTTATTTATCTCTTTCTAAATATTATAAAATCATTATTAGTATAATTGAAATTAGACTCATTATACTTTTTAGCGAAATTGATAATCTATATAAAATTATAGAGAAACTAAAATTTTAATTTAACTACACCTTATTAAAAATCAAATATTTTTTTTTAATTGAACTTATTATGGGTTCAATTCAAAAAAGTTATGTGGTCGTGTCAGCAAATTTCCTGTCGGACGGACTAGTCCAGCATGGGTTTAAAAACACTTTGTACAAGTTTAGATAAACCGTATTTGTATAGATTTGTTTAAATTTCTTGTTCACAACTTCCTCTCTATGCTTTCTCACTTTAATTAACTTTTGAGTTAAAATCCATAAGCAAATGATAAAATTCTTGAATATTACTTTTTAAAAAAGTTTTTTTCATCTAAAAGAAACTTAAAAATGTTACTCAAACAAAATTCTATGCAGCTTTCCTAAGTTATTACGGTGTTGCTTTGACTCAGGCAAAAAAATAGTAAAAATCAACGGTTGTTGTCCAATGAATTTCCAATTATTTTTGTTCAACAAAATGGCATATATATGTTGATCAAAACCCTAATTTTTTATATAAAAAAGATCAAAACCCTAATTAACTCACGAAACAAGGATCAATCAAACTATTGGAAACAAATATTGATCTTATTATTGAATATAAAAGTGATAGCACACTAAACAAAATAATAGTCATGAGACTTAAATTTTACAACTGTAAACAATTTGAAACCACACAAATCACCAAATTTTCATTACAACTCCAAGTCATATAACTAAGTATACAATCACAACAAGGTCAAAGAGTACGGGCTTGCTCGTAATAGATAAATTTAAAGGCTTATTCAAACTTCGCCACCATCTGCTTTAAAATATTTTTTTGGTACCAAAGGCTTATCCGGCCAAGAATAGAATAATACCATAGCCTCTCCTCTGTCTTATAGGGAGCTTGGTATCATTTCTTGTTGTTCTTGGCTTCTTTCTGGGTCATGCCTTGCCAATTCCTCTAATAGTATTGCAAATCTCTCCATAACTGGTGCACGTAAGGAAACCAAAAGCATAACCCCACGCTCTCCGTTCTTGAATCGATACGGCAGGAAATAGGTTCCCGCGATAGAAATTTCATCAGGCATGGCCTTAGGTGGCCCAGTGTAAATTGTGTTGCCCCATCCATAGTCCACCTGATCGAACCCAATACTTGTTAAGTCTGACACGATATATGATTGTAACCCTATAGGCTGCCCTTTGGTTATCTCCATTAGATCAGCCAATGATCTCATGTACTCCTCAGTTATTCTATTCTTGGTATTTCTTATCAATTCCAATGCATACCCTAAAGAGTTTAAGCAAAGCTTCCTAGCATTTGTTACAGCTGCTGGCAAAGCTAGGACGTTACCATAATATCCTTTTGGTAATGGAGGGTTAAATTTGGAACGTGCGTTGACAAGCATTTGCATGCGCATTTCCTCATTAGGGTTAGCTTGAGATGCTATGGCATAGCATCTCCATAAGCATGCAGTTATTACCTCAAAATTTGAACATGGGTGTAAATGAGAAGGAATCCATCTACGAATGTTGGATAATTCCTTGCGGTTAAGAACAAAACTACGGTGGGCTACAGCGTGAACCTGGCCGTGGAATTCAGGCACATTGGCTGTAGGATCAACAGCAACAGGAGCATCATTACCATATTCATTGTGTCTGCATGTAACTCGTGGCGGATTCCTAGCACAGAGGAGTTCCCTTCGCCACACAGGTAGAATTGAAGGGGCTTGAGCACCTCGTGCAATCTCACCTATGGCATTCAATACCTGAAGCATGCCGAATGCATCAGTCATTGGGTGATTAAGACGGAGTCCAAGTACAAAACCACCACACTTCAAGCGTGTCACCTGTTAATATAATGTAAAATTATTAATACTTTATGAGAATGTAATTGATGGAATATTACCATCATTGTTTTAATTATATTTTTGAATAAGCATACGGAGCAATCATTTTCTCGATAATAATAATGAAAGAATGAATAAACATTAGCCAATAATGTCCTATACGTACCTGAAAAAGCAATAATGGGGTATTGGTGATCCCTTCTGATCCTGGGACGTTGTAAAGAAGTTCCTGAAAGCATGGGAATGGAGATGGAATTGGATCACCAAACTGCTCAACCGTGGCATCGGCATCGGCTTCGATGAACAAGACACCCTCACCAGTACAATCAACTATAAGCTTATTGTCTGGCCCCTGTGATCTAATCCTACCAGCAAAAGGGTAATAATACACAAGTGCCTGCGCAATTGCCTCCTTTATTACCTTCACAGGATCTTTCCCTTGCATTGATGGATTGTGTGCATACAAGTTGTAATGTGGTGATTGAAATTGGAGGTATAGTTGGCGATCAATATCAGAAAGCTGTCTGAATTCATGAGGTGTGGCCTTAGCTGGCGCAACCAATTCTGGTTCGCACCTTCGGACTGCGAACGATATCGAAGTTGGTGTTGCCATCGCACAAAAAGTGTGTTTGCTGCAAACTGTGATAAATGGTGGCTCTACCTCAGCTCAAGAATATTTTTGCTTGAAATGGAATGTATGGGAAGGCAAACTTGCTACATATTTATAGTAATAATTATTGTGGACATGCAGTAGGTGTGAAAGGTAGGAGCAGGAAGAGTAGTAAATGATTGCGTTTATAAAACCATGAATTCATCAACGAGTGAGGTACTCGTTACCAACTACAACACCTAACTCATTTCCAATTCATTATTATTCTGGTTCCTGATTCCCCACAGAAGAATCTTTTTATTAATTTACCGTTATACTCATAGTTTTTTCCTTTATTCTTCGTTGAAAATTCTGTGAAGGAACTAACAGGTGGACGAATAAGAAGAAAATTCAAACATATATGAAAATTAAAAGGGCTTCTGAAAATTTCATTTGTGGGGCTTGGAAATGTGATCACACCACCTTGTAGATTATCCTAAAATTATTACTCCAATATGGTCATGCCCGGTACTAACCATGTTGGTTTTCCTTTCATAATATTGAGAAACCCTCTCTCCCTTGAATTATCTTTCAAGTTTAGAGGGGATAGATTTTGGGAAACTACGTGCCTAATGAAGGCCTAATGGAGGGGATTCCTTAGACTTTGACGAAGTTAGAATTTGAACCAACACTAGACAAATTAGTTCTCGACTAATTATTTGTTGTCAAAGAGTCTAAAATTTAGAAATTTATATTATTTCCCGGGATTGGTTTTATACTCTAATATTCTTCACTTAAACCCTTGTGGGTTATGTTTTACGGTTAGAAAGAAAAAATCATATCCCGAAATCTTCTTTAGTTTAAGTTTTGAAATTGAGATAATTCTAAAATATAATATTAAAATTTTGTTTATCAAGCGATCATGAGTTTAAATCTTATCATTTTATTTTATTTTATAAAAATTAAATATAAAATAGTATAAACTTATTTAAATTTAAATACAAAAAACTTGCTTTAAGGATGTATCAAAGAAATAACATGGAGTTTTCTTCTTCTTTTTTCTTTTTTTGTGTTTCCTAGGGAGGTCTTAGAAGCAATACAAAATGGTCCGGTTGTTGCCCTCCCTGCACCAAAATCTATGTGAATCCCTCTCAAGTTCTGCACATAAGATTATATGAAATGAAATGTTAAAAATCTTAAATACTATAATATTGTTTCCTTAGGTAGGCAGTTACAACCATTAAATAATGAAGGTGTCACGTCTTCTGCAATTTCGTTTGGCTCTCTAGCTAGTAGCTACTCAATTAATTTGTTTTTATTATTATTTATTTTTGCTACCAACTTCACCAGCATTGACTTTTTGAGGAGCATTAACATTGATACACTGACTTCTAGCTAGTGCTATTCATGCCCACCTCTACGTCTCTTATAAATTTTATTCACATAATTAATTCATTAAAAAAATTAAAATCAAAAGGGTAATTGAGGATATGTTAATTGTGTACATGAGAAAAATAGAAGGAACTTGGAGGACGAAAGGCTGTGCGATTGGTTTGGATATAGGCTTCCTCTATGATCAGTTGATAATTGTTAAATATGAATCTTCTAGGCAGTGAAGCTGACGGAAAAAAATCAATGACTCACAAAACGTCATAGGTACCATATCATAAATATATTGTATGCAAAGTTCAGGAAAGAAATATGTTTTGTCATCAACTTGATTGTTGCTGCCCACTCATTGAGAATTGTTTTTTTCTAGTATAAAAAAATTAAAAAATAACTTTGTTATTGATAAAAAAAATAATAAAAATAAAATTTTTAACCAAATTTTACCTGAATTTTATCCTGGTTAATTTTTCAGGCTAGAATAAATTTCAAGTTCAAAGTTCAAAGATTTTAATTAGGAAGTTTTTATATAAATTTTAAAGTTGGTTTGATGCTCAAAGAGATTTTATTATTATTATTATTATTATTTTAGTTCAAATTTGGAGACCAACTTATAAATAAATTTATTAAATCTTTTTTAATACATTAAACTGATATATGTCTACATGACATTTTTTTTCTATTGAATTAACTCTTTTATTTTTTTAGATTATGTAATGAAAGAAATAAAGAAAAGAAAATAAACATGTGGAAATTAATTGAATTACTTTAATTAATTAGGTTTGTTTAGGCTAATTTTTTTTCTTAATTTATTTATTTTATTTTAATAATTTAATTTTCATATCAAAAGAGAGAATTTTTTTTAAAATAGGAGTTATTGGATCATGCGTCATCAAGCATTCAATTTAGTATCTAAAAGAAAATTCCATGTAAGCGCATGAAATCATAGTATTATGATGGAAGGACTATTACAAAACAAAAGAAAGACTCAATCAATTATAAAAAAAAACATAAGAGGCTCCAATAAAAAAAAAAGTATATGTACCAAATAATGGATAAAATCCATCTTCTTACAAAATAAATCATTAATAAAATATATAAATCATATTTTAAAATTTCATTCAATAATTTAAGTTTTTAAATTAAGATAATTCTTCAATATAGTATTAAAATTTTATTGACCAAGCAGTCATGAGTTTATAACTCATCACATCATTTTATTTGATAAAAATTAAATGTAAAATACTATAAACTTATATAAATTTTAAGTTCAAAAAACTTTTTTTTAAGATATATTAAAGAAATAGCATGGAGTTTTCTTTCTTTTTTTTTTGTACTCCTCCTCCTTCTTCTTCTTCTTCTTTTGGGTTTTTTGGGAGGTCTTAGAAGCAATACAAAATGGCCCGGTTGTGGCCTTCCCTGGACCAAAATGTCTGTGATTACCTCTCAAGTTCTGCACGTAAGATTATATATTGTTTCCTTAGATAGGCATTTACAACCAATAATTGATGAAGGTGTGACGTCTTCTGCAATTTATTTGGCAACCAATCTGGTGCAAATATTTATATTAATAATAATAAAAAAAATCCAAAAGAATATATACAAATATAATTCGAAACCTACCGCTATTTTCGTGATTGATTTTGTAAGAAGATGTAAGTGTTTATACTAGATTGCGTGTATTTCAACTAATCTCACGGGCTCTGAAGTTAACGACCATGTACCAGTAGCCATAAGGGAACTAGAACTCATGACTATTAGAAAGTAGACCCAAAACCTGACTAATTGAGCTACCTCTTAAAGTTATTTTAGATTATTCTTTTAGCTTTACATATCAATACTTTTATATGTATTTTTTATAATTTTATTTTCATGGGAATATCATTATCTTATTATAGGTTCCATTGAAAAAATTTATGTGGTCGTGTCAGCAAATTTCATCATCGGAAACAAATATGTTTTTTCATTAAAAAAAAAAAACTTGATTGTTGGTGCCTACTTATTGAGAATTTTTTTTTCTAGGAAAAAAAATTAAAAAATAAGGAGTTATGGATCATGCGTCGTCAAGCATTCAATTTAGTAATCTAAAAGAAAACTCCATGTAAGCGCATGAAATCATAGTATTATGATGGAAGGACTATTACAAAACAAAAGAAAGAGTAGAGGGACTCAATCAATTATAAAAAAAACATAAGAGGCTCCAATAAATAAATAAAAAGTATTGGTACCAAATAATGGATAAAATCCATCTTCTTACAAAATAAATCATGAATAGCAGTGATTAGACTCTTAAGCCATCTTTCACTTATCATAATTATTTTTTTTTATTTTTCAAATCAAGTCATCCTCGTCCAAACCGATCATGCCTTATAGTTTACTTCGTGGAATTCGAATTTCCAATAATAACATAACCGATCAATATTAAGCAACATGATAGTGAATAGTAATTAAGATCATATCGAAATATGTACTAAGCAATCCATAAAATTACATAGTGGTTAGGTGAACGATAAATACAAGTTTGTACTCTACATGCAGTAGTTGACTGATGAATGGTCCTTCCTTAATTATGTTGATTGAATGCGTGTTGTTTCTAATCCCAACTTGTTGAATTGTTTAACGTTCATCGATCACTTATCTTCAAGAACATTATATTGATTGAATGCGTGTTGTTTGAATTAATCAACTTGTTCAGTGATTAATTTAATGTCGTTTCAGTAACATAACGTTGATGAATGAATGAATTTATTCAAAGATTTAATTATAATTTATTTTATTGCAAAAAATTCTGGTACATTTACATTGAAATCACTGAACAAGTCGAAATCTATAAAAATATTTACATGAATAAAGTAAATGGAATATGGATCTTGCGATTAATGAATTACCTCTCGATTCTTGCCAGCCGATACGAAGCAAAGAATATAATTATTTAATCCAGAGAGATAAACATCGAATCCTACAAATGAATTAGCTTCTGCCTACCTATCTTCAGTATTAAATATCACATGTAGGTTGGTCCGTGTATACTCTAAGTATATTCTTAATTACAAGTGCACATCAAGTTGACTCACTACACGGGTAGTAGGTTTATGTTCTTCTAACGAAAATGGCGGTAGGTTTCGACTTATATTTGTATATATTCTCTTGGATTTATTATTATTATTATTATTATTATTATTATTATTAAAGTAAATATCTGTGTCAGTTTATGTGTATTTTAATTAATCTCACGGGTTCTAAAGTTAACGATCATGTAATTCTTTAGTAGCCATGAGGGGACTAGAACTCATGACTATTAGGAAGTAAATCAAAATCCTGACTAGTTGATTTACCTTTCAAAGTTATTTTAGATTATTCTTTTAGTTTTTCATATCAATACTTTTATTTGTATTTTTTATAATTTTATTTTCATCAAAATATCATTATCTCATAAAGGTTTTTAAAATAAAACACTTCAACTATTATCAAAATGATTGTATGATTTGTGGTTCATTATAACTCTTGGGAAACATATGCATCCATCCTGCCTGCCTTGTACCTTCTGAGATTCTCATTAGTTTTATTTCAATTTAATTAGTAAGTTTTTTTACATAAATTTTAAGACGTTGATTTGATGTTCAAGGAGATTTGTTTTTTTTTATTGTTATTATTTTAGTTCAAATCTCGAGACCAACTTATAAATAAATTTATTAACTCTTTTTTAATACATCAAAGTGATATAATATTCTGGAAAGATAATTTAATATTAATTGACATGAAAATACATCTTAACATGATAATTTAGTATTGTGTACAGAGACATTGGACATTGAAACTTACCTAACACCAGCTAACTTCGTTTTTTTTTTAATATAAGAAGAAGTCAATATGCCTGTTCAAAGCCATTTCTGAAAGAACACTCATAACCAATTAGAAATATGAGAATACTAAGTCAATAGTGTAATAAACATCTACAACGATGGCATCTCTAGCTTAGGATGAGCTAGCTGGGTATAGTTGTTTTGTTATAAAAAGAAGATGAGGTTGTAGATTATGACATTTCAACAACACAAAAACCAAGGCCAGCAACCTTTCCTTTGGGTGAAGGAAGGAAAAGGACTTCAAATTTTCTAATTCTGACCTCATCTCCTCTTGTGTGTGTGTTCTAATTCTGACCTTATCTCCTCCTCTGTGTGCGTGTGCACGAGAGAGGGGGAGAGAGGGGGAGATTTCTACCAATCTTTTTTACTTAGTTTAAAGTTAACTCTTACAATTTTAGGGTCAGTAATAATTTTAGGGTCAGTAACTTAACATGGCATGGTTTAAAATATATATGAACTTGTTGAAAATTAACTTGTCCAATCAATACGAGAACATCGATCGATTGATCCATTTTTCTCATTTTTAATGGACAACGGACAAGGTTGGAGGTCATTGTCGTGATGTCTACGTCATAGGTTTTTCATAGAAATAGAAGAGGGTGTTAGAAAGTTTAATAACAATCATGGTTTA
>Ga0325401_1007617_pt1 | contig 10513 bp, 8 predicted proteins | sample PopdelMetagenome_FD_205666 | JGI IMG/M metagenome (GOLD analysis project Ga0325401, IMG submission 205666) | Populus deltoides microbial communities from Bellville, Georgia, United States - Xylem-PdKOR-R2 | ecosystem: Host-associated > Plants > Phyllosphere > Stem > Wood/Secondary xylem | place...
AAGAAAAAGAGAGAGAATAAAAGGTGGATGATTGGAATCCAAAACCCACGATAGAGTCGGAGACATGGGTATCTTCTAGCCATCCACCAGGTTACGACGGGCTTCACGCAACTGGCAACACTTTCTGCCGAAATATTGATAAGTGCCACCACCCCATGTGCCTCGCATTTTGGGCTTAATTTTTTTTTGAAAAGCCAAGAAGTCAAAATTACACAGCGGAGCATAAGCAGAGCGCACATGTGCTCTTCATTTCCCGATAAATCACAACCACCGCCACAGCCGGTAATGTTTTTTTATTTAAAAATATATAAAAATAATAATTTTTATTTTTTAAAATTTATTTTAATATCAAAATATATTTAAAAATATATAAAAAATAATTTAAATTTTTATAAAATCACTGTCCAGCCGCGTTGCCATACAATAAGGCGAGGTAATGGCTATGTATTTTATTTGCTTCTATCCAGGGGAAAGAGGCACATTCATATGATAGCGCTTCGTTATTTCTTTAATCGTTATTAATAAGAAAATTCCACCGTACGATAGTTATGTCTGAGGGGTACCGGGGTTGTTTCAGGTCGGTGTGTTATCCAACAATGGCTTAGAAGAAATTGTCGTCTCTAACGATAACCGGACACGGGACATGAGAGAAATCTTCTTTAGACGAGGGAAAATTGTTGCGAGAATGTTTAAGAAAAACTATTTACCGGCTCTGCTGTAGATAATGAAGTTCTAAATCAATCTGGGATTGAGCTGGTAGCTAAGAAATGCCTATTATTGCCTTGATGAGAATCTGAATGGTATTGAAGTTTCAGTTTTTTCTGATTTTTTTTTCTTGTACAGGTTACTACTAGTAGTTTAGCTTGTCACGCCAGTTTGAGCTCCAATATGGTCACTGTGTGGTTGAATTAAAGCTCCATCAAAACTCGATCGCTGTGAATTGGAGCGAATCCCATTTGCTCAAGAAATCTGTCGAACTTGGGTTTTCAGCAACACCTTTCCGGATCTTTGAATCATATAGACTGGATTGCTTGTTTCGCCAATATAGACACTGCAGAGCGATCACTGGAATGAATCCTCTCATTCCTCTCCTGCCGTACGAAGTAAATATAGCTACACCAAGCAAGCCTCATCATAATAGCTTTAAGGCTCCTTTTCTGCAGAAACTTTTTTGTAAAATCTAACTCAAAATCCCAATCACCAACAGCCCTCAGAACACTACAAATCTGCAAAATTGTACTCCAAATACACTTCACAGCAGAACAAGTTAAGGATAAATGTTTCCTGCCCTCAACCATCCAAGTTGCAATAGGATACACCGTCCTTTCTCTCTTCATTTGTCTTGTTTTAGTTGGTAGCCTATTAACAACAACTAACTATGAAATGAAACTATATCTGGGTATGTGAAGTGGACGAGATTAGTTTAAACCATTGTACTCTGCTATTCTTCATTCTAGCTTGCTCCCGAGGACTTTTGCAACCGAACTTCTCATCAGGAGACAAATTCAATGGAACACAACAGCAGTGCCAACAGAAGGATAAACAATACGACATAGAGCAGCTTGTATGTTTATCATAATCAGACCTGGTTGCATGCCATTTGAAGTCACCATCGCATATGAGATCTGAGACTTCAGCATTGGTAGGCAGACTAGACTGTTGAATTATTCTCATTCCAGAATTCTCGACCAAAGGACCCGATGGGTGCCAATTATCCTACCATAAATAAGCCTTCTTTCCATTCCCAATCCTGTGCATAAGATGACCCCAAATAGAGAGGTTTAAGATCTTCCTCCATTCCCGGCCACAATCATTAGGAATGTTGATGCTCCAAATACTCCTGGCAGGAATCCCGTGCATAAGATGACCCCAAATAGAGCCTTTTGCAATTCAATTATTAATTGATTGCATAATTTCTTATGACAAGTTTAAACAATTGGTAACCATGGCGTGATCGAATGAAGTCTCTTCTCCAACCCTTCTTCGGCTACTTGACTCCTTCTCTTAACATTTTTTTCATGCTCATTAAATTTCAATCATGTGAGAACAATAGTTTGTAATTCATTTGCATTTAGTTTATCCTTTTCTTTTAGATGTTTCCTTCTAAAAGATGTAATTAGCTAGAGAAAGAATGTGCTCCAAATGTTGATGTACAATTTGGTATTCCATGAAATATAGTTTACCTAGATGTCACCCAAAGTAACTTGCAGAGAATGTTATAAGCTCTCGTCTCTCTTTACGTCCTTTTTCCTAATGAGATGCTGCATCTCAATTATACATAAGACTCATGTTTTAACATTACAAAGAATGCTACAATGACCCAATTCACGTACATATATAAGAACAGAACTTTTATACAGCAGACTTTCTTTTTTTTTTCCTTATATGAATATGTACATTAGACATGACAATTTATGCTCATCTTGTTCTAGTAGCTGGTTGTCTTGATGGCTCTAAGTTCTTTTAATAATGCCTTCAAATTGCAGCAAGATGATCCCTCTTCTTCAGTAGTCCTCATTGCCATCTCTCTGAGTGCCTGAGCTCGGTTCCTCAATTCCTCAGCTTCTTCACCGTCCAATAACTGAATAATTGCCATCTCAATTTCTTCCCTCTTCACCAAAATTTCCCTTTCATGTCTAGACCATTCCTGAGCACCAACTGCCACTCTTATTTTGAGAACTTCTATGATCAATCTTTCATTATGATTCTGTTCTGCACAAAGTGGCCATGTGACCATTGAGACCCTGCAGTATTTCCCTCTAGTGCTGAGTTCAATCCACAATGAGTCATAGATCTTCCACTGGCTTCATGGTCAAGGATCAGCATCTGGGGTGCCCATCCTCTTACTATCAAACCATTTCCTTCCACCTTTCTTCTCGAATCCTTCTGGCAACCACTCTTCCCTGTCTTCTCCTTTTGTTTTCTCTCCATTTTTCACTACCCGAATGAAGTTCTGTCCAGAATCTGCAAGAGCCTTTTGCAATCTCAAATAACTGAGTAGCTGAAAAATGAGATTTGGACATGCTTCCAAAACAAATGTACAAAACTGAAATGGATATCTTCAAGGCCAGCTATCTCAAACATTCATTTTCATCGATAGATGCCAGACCTCCTCTTTACACTTTATCTCTGGTGTCCCTATTGCAAAATGACACTTGGTCTATGTGCCATGCCTTCCTTCCAATCACCTTCTTGTAGTGTTCTGAGTAAGCTGGTCCCAGCTCATGGAAACTGTTCACGATAACTCCATAGCTTTCCAGCTCTGCTTGTAAAATTTCATCCAATTTATTTGAGAGTACGCTATTTTCCTTAACATATGAAGGAAATGATAGTCAAGTCAACTTTATCTTGTCTGGAAGGCTTGGCATTGTGAAAGTCTATAAATCAGATTTTATGCTTTTGTGAGGTTCGTGGCGTTTTCAACAATCAGATACACAAAAAGCAAAGGAACTTGTTCCATAGAAAACCAGCCTTGGGATCCCAAATTTGACTGCAACTCCTGCAGCCCATGGAACATCATGTCTGCCACAAGAAAATTGGCGAGGCATTCTCCGATGAGCTCCTCAAGTGGTTGTTGAAGCAGGCTGGCTGCCTTGAAGAACTTCAGAATCATTTCTAGCGTTTTGATTGAACTCGACTTCTCACAACCTTCTGACAGCCTGGCCTCTGCAGAAGGGAATTTCATTATGAGAACACAGGTTTTGGAACCCGGTTCTATATCATGTTCAATTGTTCTAGAGAAGAAAGGCGCATTAAGGGGAGTGATTGTACTTCACCCCATGCCTAGCAAAACTTCTAGCCATGTCGATCAACAGTTGGAATGATGTGGCCAGGGGCAATAAATGGGAAAAATGCAATGTGAAGCTGGAATGGCTGCGACTCCATTTGGGCTTGAACAAAGGCTATTGATTTGTAGCTGATGATGAACAAGTCGAATTGAGTTAAAATTTTTGAAAGGGCTCAAGGAAGACTGAGGAATTGCAGGAAGTTAGTGGGCTGCTTGCATGAAGTGATTCTTTCGATGATAATTTGGATTTATTTAATTGTCGTTTTATTTTTCTTCCCGGTGCATATTTATACACCATCTTAAGGTTTTAAATTACAGACATTTTTTTTGAGAGTGTTTAAACTATACAGTTGTTTTTTATAAAAGGGAAAAAGGATTGCTTGGTGGTAAGATGTTTCTGTTTCTATTTTTTCAGACTGGGTTGGTTCTGCTTATGCTTGTGACTGAGAGAGTATGAAAATCAAACATGGTGACGAAGCATGATAACCTTCAAGCACAAGAAAGGGTTGGTAAGCCCCTAGAATTAGTTTCTCTACGTTCCAGGATCTTAATATTCTCTTCATGGGCTAATGCCATTATATTCAGTCAAAATTCTTGCAGCACGAGAAAAATGTTTTTGTACTTTATGGTTAATCTTCAGGTGATATTTGTTTAAAACTTGGACAGTGCAACCCTGACTCATTTTAATATTAAGTTAGGATCCGCTTACCATAATTACTATGCAAAATACAGGCATAATGAAAGCTCAGACACTTGGAGGGCTTCCCCAACTTTAGTTGTATCTTGACATGTTAGAATGGAGTAGATGTGGATTCTAGCCACAATGGTTTTCCTTCTGAGCAGAAATCAGGCTAACACGTTTCAATTCAAGTTATTTGTTTAAACTTTAGACTTTATATCCGTTGGAGATGTCAATAAAGCTACCATGTATTTTCTTCTAGGCACAGTCATCGGATATCTGTGACTGGTGTATCATGTATGGATGCAAAATTCATGTAAAATGCTCTTTCTTTTATTTCTGTGAAAACCTGAATAATGACAAGCAACATTTAGTATTTCTACGGTAGTCATTATTCTTTTGCTGGCTATTCTAGTTTTCAGAATAATAAATGCTAACAACATTACTTATTTTCTGAACATTCTAATAGGAAACTATAACAAGACAGTCATGTTAATGTGCTGCATATTCTTGCTTGCTTGTCTCAAGGGCCATTAATTCATCTAGAAATGCAGTTAAATCAGAGTAAGACGATCCTCCTTCTTCCGTTTCCTTCCTTTCCATCTCTTGCAACTTCCTTGCTCTATTTCTTATTTCTTCTTCGTCAACCATCAGCTGAATAATTGCCTTCTCTATGTCGGCCTTCCTCACTAGAATTTTCTTTTCATATCTTGACCATTCCTGGGCACCAACTCCAATTCCTATTCTTAGAACATATACAATCAGCTTTTCATTATCAAACTGCTCTGCATATAGTGGCCATGTGACCATTGGCACCCCTGCAGTCACTCCCTCTTAACGTTGAGTTCCATCAACAATGAGTCAAGAATCCTCCAACAGCTTCATGGTCGAGGATTAGCACCTGTGGTTCCCATCCCCTTATCATTAATCCTTTCGCATCCATCCTTCTCTCAAATCCTTCCAACAACCACTCCTCCATGTCTTCATGCTTTCTCATCTCTCCCTTTCTTACAACGCAAATGAAATTCTGGAAAAAAAGCTTCAAGAGCTAAGGCAATCTCACATGATTGAGTAGCTGGAAGTCAGACAAGCTTTCAAAACAAATATATAGAACTGAGTTGGGTTTCTTCAAGGCGAGCCATCTCAAACATTCATGTTCACCAATGGATGCTATATGTTCTCTTTCTGCTTTATCTTCAATGTTCCTGTTGCAAAGTGACAGCGGCTGATGTGCCTTGCCTTCCTGTAGTGTTCTGAGTAAGCTGGTTCCAGCTCATGGAAACTATTCATGAGGACTCCGTAGCTTCTCACTTCTGATTCTGACATCTGATTTAGCTTGTAAGTCCATTCTCAGTTGTCTGTTTTAAGTAATCTGGCAGTTGCATTTGCAGTCTTGTCTTCTTTATCTGGTCTGGTAATTCAGACACTATAGAAGGTTCAAAATCTGAAACCACTCTTTTGTGGGGATCATATCATTTTAGGGAATCAAAGAAAAACATGCAAAAAAAACTTGTTCCATTGAAATTCAACCTTGGAATCCCGACCTTGTCAACAACTCCTGTAGCCCACAGAAACATCATGTCTGCCACGAGACAATTTGGGTGGCATTCTTCAAGGATCTGTTAAAGTGGTGTTGAAGCATGCTTATGGCCTTTAAGAGATCCGAATTCATGTTCCACGAATTATTAGAACTTAGGTTCTCACACCCTTCAGGTAGCCCTGCCTCAGCAGAAGGAAATTTTATTATGTGAGTGCTGATATCAAGATCCAGTTTCTCATCTCTTTCTATTGTTTTAGATAAGAGGGGTCCGTTAAGGGGAGTGGAAACAACGGTTGCTTTAACCCCATTCCTAGTAACTAATCTTTGTCATGTCAACGGTTGGGATCATGTGGCCACGAGCCATATATGGTAGAAATAGGACATGAAGCTGATATGGCTGTGAATCTGTGTGGCCTGGTAGAACAAAAGGCTAGAAATAGAACAATGATTTATCCGCTGATTTGGGATGGCTGCAGAGACTAGGATTGGGCATTATTTTCCCATATCATATTCCAATTCTTGCTTTCCCCTCATCATCTTGTTTATTAGTTCAGATATGTATTTGACCTTAAGAAGAGAAATAGACAAAGATGACTTGGTTTCCAAGCATATTGTTGTGTACTGGTAACCTTTGTGAAACATAAAATATATAAAATGATTGTTTTATGAAAAATGATTTCTTTTATTTACACATTTAGCAATTTCTCTAAGAAAACTGGGTTAGAGTTGCTGACCCCTCCTATTAAAGAAAAAATTTGAAAGACTAAATTTTCTCTGTGACCACTAGGCATCCAATAGCTGACAATCACAGTATATGATGTCGCAATATGCTCTCTCTCTTTTTTTCCATGAATTTATTCTTTATTTCTTTCTGACATCCCAGTTGAAAAACAAGAGTGGTCTCGTCTGTGAATTTTCTTATTGATCTCTGTTTTTATTTTTTAAAACTGAAATTTTCTTATTGATCTTATCTTCTCTTTGGGGTTGTCTTGTTTGGCCAGTCTTCTTATACTGCATTGTTTATGTTTCAAGTCTGACTTCATGTCCAATTTTTTTTCTTGGTTGACAAGTTTTATATATGAGCTCATGTTGGTGCATTTGGATTTGTGCTTAAGTGAAATAAGATTTCTTAGGTTGCATTGTCATGGTCATGATCGAAGGGGTTCTTAGATGGGTCGGGTAATGTGTGCTGTTTTGTATCTAACTTCGTGACCGGACAACGAAAATTATAATCTTTCCTTTCTTATGATTGTGGGTTCTCGTTTTCAATTGCTGAAGGTCCAACGTTGGACCTTTCACTTCTGAAATTCTCAGCTTATAAAAGTTCGGTGAAAATTTTGGCTTTTTATGTTTCTACGGAAGTTGGGGTGGAATCCTTAATTTTTAGCATGAATTTCTAGTCAACTTGAACCACCAGTTTTAAGAAACTAATGTCTAGCCACTGAATTGTGTATTTGGGTTCAGACCAACTTAGCACTGCTGTCAACTGGGTTGGTTGACTGAAGACCCGATGCCCTTAACCTTTTTATTGTTCAATCAAAATTTTGCTCCATTAAATCCTTTTGCCCGCTTAATCCACTGCCATTGTATGGTTATTTCTCTTAAGAATTTGAACTTTGGATCATATTCGAATTCACCCCAATCCTCACCACTGGCCCAGTCCAGTGGCTCATGATCATTATATGGTTGAAAACTTCATATAAGGTTCCCCCCCTTTTATCATTTCTGGCATTCCTACGCCGTTCTTCTTTGCTTCTTGTATTCTAGATCGAGGATGATATCTACTTTGGAGAACTTCGATCCTCTATTAAAATTCCTTATTCTTTGCTTGCAAATCTTGTAATGTTAATGACCTCTTTTTTATCCTTGTGTCTTTATGGGAAGACATGAAAATCAACAGTTTTACTTGGACATCGAGGTGGTGACCTGTTATTCATTGACTGAGGTGTTGGAAACTTGTGCTGCGAGTTATTTTCTAATAAAATAAAAAAAATTCTTCAGGTTTTCTTAATTATGTATGCGTAAAGATTATATATCCAAGTTTTCGTCATACTTGGATGAGTACTTCCCGAGTTGCAGCTTGTGGTCAGCCAGGATCTTTAATTAGCTGGTTAAGGTAAGTGTTACTGCTAGCTTTATCATGTTTAACAATTTCAGAGATTCCCATAGGACTTCCTCCTTAACTAGACTAGTCCAGCTGTGATTTACTATCAACTGGGTTTAGAGCCGTAACCCTTTAAGTGATTTCATGAATCAATGTTAGAATGGAATCAAAGTGGATTCTAGTCTATGGTTTTCGTTCTGAACAGAAAACAAGCTAACACATTTCAAATCAAGTAGTTTGTTTAGACTTTTAGACTTTGTATCCAATGGAGTCATCAATAAAGCTATCATGTCATTGAAACCACGGATATGTATGACTGTTGTATGGATGCAAAATTCATGTAGAACGGTCTTTCTTTTATTTTGTTGAAAAACTAAATATCTGACAAGCAACATTTACCATTCTACGGTATACCTTTTTTTTTCGCTTTTCTTCTGACTCTTCTAGTTTTCAGAATGATGTAACAAGACAGTCTTGTTAATGTGCTGCACGTTCTTGCTTGCTTGTCTCAAGGGTCCTTAATTCTTCAAGAAATGCAGTTAAATCAGAGTAAGATGATCCTCCTTCTTCCGTAGCCCTCCTCGCCATCTCTTTCAGTACCCTTGCTCTGTTTCTTATTTCCTCAGCTTCTTCACCAACCATCAACTGAATAATTGCCTTCTCTATGTCCTCCTTCCTCACTATAATTTTCTTTTCATATCTTGACCATTCCTGGGCACCAACTCCAATTCCTATTTTAAGAACATCGGTAATCAGCTTTTCATTGCAAAATTGTTCCGCACCAAGTGGCCATGTGACCATTGGCACCCCTGCTGTCACTCCCTCCAATGTTGAGTTCCAACCACAGTGAGTCATGAACCCTCCAACAGCTTTATGATCAAGGATCAGCACCTGGGGTGCCCACCCCGATACTATTAAGCCCTTCCCTTCCATCCTTTTCTCAAATCCTTCTGGCAACCACTCCTCCTTTTCTGCAAGCTTTGTTTGCTTTCTCTCTCTCACAATCCAAATGAAATTCTGTCCAGAAGCTTCCAGGGCCATGGCAATCTCAAGTAACTGGGCAGCGGAAAGGTTGAAGAAGCTTCCAAAACATATATATAGAACTGAGTTGGGGTTCTTCTTGGCCAGCCATCTCATATATTCATGTTCATCAATGGAGGACACGTTGCCTCTTTCTGCCTTATCTTTCATGTCCCTGTTGCAAAGGGACAGCGGCCCAATGTGCCATGTTTTCCTTTTTATTTCCATCCTGTAGTGCTCTGAATAAGCTGGTTCCAGCTCAAGGAAACTGTTCGTGAGGACTCCATAGCTTCTCACCATTGATTCTGAGATTTTATCCATCAGCTTTGTAAGTTCATTCTCAGTTCTCTCTTTAATGTAAGCTGGCAGTCGTAATCTTGTCAGCTTTATCTGATCTGGTAAACCAGGCACCACGAATGGTTCGAAATCTGAATCTACTCCTTTGTGAGGTTCATAGCGTTTTAGGGAATCGAAGACACACGCAGGAAAAAAACCTGTTCCACTGAAAAACAACCTTGGAATCCTGAGCTTGTTTGCAGCTTCTGTAGCCCATGGAAACACCATGTCTGCCACAAGACAACTGGGATGGCATTCTTCTAGGAGCTGTTCAAGTGGTTGCTGAAGCATGCCGATGGCCTTTAAGAAATTCGGAAGCATGTCAGGCGAGGGAATAGAACTTAAGTTCTCACATCCTTCTGGCAGCCCAGCTTCTGCAGAAGGGAATTTTATAATGTGAATACTGTAAATTAATAAAGAAGAGATTGAATTCAATGCAGCGATATATTATTGATACTGTATCACATATTTATACAAGGCTTTTGCTTTACAGTAGGAAAGAAGAATTCTGCAGATCTCCTATTCTAAGTAGGAAACATAATTACAGTAGGAAACATAATTACAATAGGAAAGCTAATATCTACGTATCTTCTATTCTAAGTAGGAGACTATGATCTTTGTTCTCTCAACACTCCCCCTCAAGTTGGAGAGTGAATATCCTGCACTCCTAACTTGCAAACCATAGGCACAAAGATTTCTTTTCCGAGAGGCTTGGTTAAGATGTCTGCTAGCTGATGTGCAGAATCCACATGTCTTGTAGTTACGGATCCATCTTGGATTTTATCTCTAATGAAATGGCAATCCATTTCGATATGTCTAGTTCTTTCGTGAAAAACTGGATTAGCTGCAATATGTAAGGCAGCTTTATTATCACAATACAATAAAGCTGATTCTTGGTGCGAAATTCCCAAATCCCTCAATAGATGGCGAAGCCATGTCAATTCACAACAAGCTCCTGTCATTGCACGGTATTCTGCTTCAGCTGAGGAGAGTGAGACTGTTTTCTGTCGCTTTGATCTCCAAGATATCAACGATGATCCAAGAAAA